>Ga0129310_1000079_pt1 | contig 126787 bp, 110 predicted proteins | sample Go1ome_2_FD_94433 | JGI IMG/M metagenome (GOLD analysis project Ga0129310, IMG submission 94433) | Western lowland gorrila individual fecal microbial communities from Wisconsin, USA - Go1022A metagenome | ecosystem: Host-associated > Mammals > Digestive system > Large intestine > Fecal... | reverse complement strand
GAGGTTGGAATGCAAGCTTTTTAAAAGTTCAACGTTTGGCTTTGCAATGCGGTTTTATAGGCACTTGCCGGAAAAGTGAGAAATGTATTTGGAAGCTGAAATCGGTTCCCCCCATCTCCACCAGTCGGGTGCCCTGACACGCAATACGCGAGTTGGGGCGCTTAATATTTCATTGGTTCCTGCCCGCGTTGGTTGTACCGTCAGAATTAACACAACCTCAGGTCGGGTGCCCCGACACGCAATACGCGAGTTGGGGCGCTTAATATTTCATTGGTTCCTGCCCGTGGCATAACACTTACCAACGCACAAACCTCTCACAGCCACAGATTGAAATGCTGATACAGCTTAATTATAAAAACACGCCGGCAGGTGATACGTAACCTGCCGGCGCATTATATTATCTTAAAGCTTGAAAACCGCGCTGGTGAAGCCCGGGAGCGTCAGCCCGCCGAGTTCCATGGTTTCTCCGGTGAGGAGGTCTTCCTTTGCGCCGGAAGCGTTGAGATTGAATGTGAACGGGTTCGCGTCCGCGTTGATGACGGTGAGCAGCGTTTCGCCCTCCGCGCTGCGCGAGAATGCATACTGCCTGTTGGTCAGCTGAACCTGCCTGTAGTCCCCCTGGGAAGCCGCGGGGTGGTTCTTCTGTATCTCAGCGAGCGCCTTTATGTGCGCCGTCAGGTCGCGGATACCCTCGCTCTTCATCTTTTCGGGGTCGAATTCCGGGCGCAGCTGGTCGTCGCCGCCGTTGTTCTTGTCCCCGAGAACTCCGAACTCGCTGCCGTAATAAACCGCAGGGATACCCGGCATCATGAACATCAGCGTGTAGATATCCGGCAGATGTTCCTTTGTTTTCAGCATGGAAGCTATGCGGTTGACGTCGTGGTTGTCCACGAATGTATACAGGTGCTTTCCGCGGTAGAGGCACCAGTTCTCGCTGCCGAACTGACGGTTGATGGAGTGCGCTATCTCGAACATGTTCATGTCGTTGAAGCTGGAGAACAGCCCCTTGTAGCACTCGTAGTTAGTCACGCTGTCGAGCATTTCGGGGTTCATCCACTTGTTGTAGTCGCCGTGGAGCGTTTCGCCCAGCAGGAAGAAGTCCTCTGCCAGCCACTTGCAGTGCCCGTGCAGTTCCTTGAGGAAGTTGAGGTCCAGGCAGTAGGCAACGTCAAGGCGCAGGCCGTCGATGCCGAATTCGTTCTTCCAGCCGGTTATGCAGTCCTTGAGGTACTGCTTTACCTCGGGGTTGTAGAGGTTAAGCTTTACCAGCTCGTAGTGACCCTCCCAGCCCTCGTACCAGAAGCCGTCGTTGTAGCCGTCGTTGCCCTCGCGCACATGGAACCAGTCCTTTTTTGCGCTGCCGAGCTTGTTCTCGCGCACGTCCTTAAATGCCCAGAAATCGCGGCCGACATGGTTGAATACGCCGTCCAGCACCACCCTGATGCCGTTTTCATGCAGCGCGTCGCACACCTGCTTGAAATCCTCGTTGGTGCCGAGCCTGCGGTCTATCTTTGTGTAATCCGCGGTGTCGTAGCCGTGCGCGGAACTCTCGAACACCGGCCCGAAGTAAACCGCGTTGCAGCCGAGTTCCTTTATGTGCGGGATATCGTCGATGACCCTGAGTATCTTGTGGGTAGGCTCGGAGGTGAAATCGTTCTGCCGGGGGCAGCCGAAATATCCGATGGGGTAAATGTGATAGAATACAGCGTTTTCAAACCAGTTCATACAGGTTCTCCTTTTTGATGAGATGTACAATCCACCGAATGCCTGAAAGTCGCCTGATGTCAGGAATTCCGGCGAAATTGTCTAAAATCTATGAAAGACCACGATTATAGTATATCACATTTGTAACGCGATGTCAAGTTTCTTGTGCACAATTCACAAAAAAGTTCAGTAATAATTGCTGAGCTATGAAAAATTCTTACAATCCACTTGAAAAATGTTACAAAGTTTGGTATACTATATGTGAGTGATTTACATACCAATTGGAAAATGTTGAGATGAGGGAACCTCTAAAAACCGGTTTGAAAAGGGAAAATGGGTAGAGTGCGCCGAATGCGATGAAAACCGACGAAGTAAGGCTGTATGCCTTACGAGGAGGTTTGAAGAAGCAGGCGGTGTGCTATACACATTTTCACTCAAACAAGGTTTTTAGAGGTGACCATGAATGTTACCGCATTTCGCGGTTGTACATACCCGGAGGTGCTTCGTGATGAAGAAGTCAGAACTCAAACGGCTGGTGCGGCGTGCCGGAAATATGCTGACGCCGGTGCTTGTGGCGCTTGCCCTTGTGCTGGTGTTATTCCCTGCTTCCGGCGTGAATGCGGGCGCGACCGGCAGGACCGTCAGGGTGGGCGTTGACCCGGATTACGGCATTTCCACCGTGGGGGGCAACAAGACCGGCTTCGCGCTGGATTATCTCCGCGAGATACAGAAGCGCACCGGCGATACATATGAATACGTCACCGGCACCGCTGAGGAACTCGCTGAAAAGCTTGCCAGCGGCGATGTGGACATTATCCCCTGCGTGCCTGCAAAAGAGCTTGCCATGTGGAATAAGCTCACCGGGCGGCACGGCTATGACAAGGGTCTGGCGTTGAGCCAGTTTTCCCTTATGACCAAGTTTTCCGCGATATATGTGCGCGACGACAGCGATATTTCGTTCTACGACCTTTCCGAACTTAAGACAAAGCGCATAGGCTTCCTCGCGGACGACATGGATAAGTACTTCCCCGACGGCTCGTTCATCACGCCTGAACTCCGGCAGGCTGAGTTCGTTTCTTTCAACAGCGAGTCGCAGATGAAGTCCTACTTTGACGAGGGTAAGATAGACGCGGTGGCAAAGGACTGCTTCCGCGCGTGGACAAACGACCTGATAGTTTACCAGTTCAGCACGTCCGAGTGCTATTTTCTGTCGCGTTATGAGGACGCCGACATTCTTGACGACATCGACCAGGCTGTTGGCGGTATCGCAATGACCAACAGCGGTTACGCTTCCAGCATTTACGACAAGTACGTTTCGAAATACGGCAACCAGCGCTACGCCCTCACCGAGAGCGAGAAGTACTATTTAAAGCAGAACCCCGTGCTCACCGTCGGCGTGAACGTACAGGCGAGCCTGCTCGACAGCACCGACGGCAATAACGTCACCGGCGCGACTGAAAAGGTGATGCAGCAGCTGAGCGCGATTTCCGGCTTTGAGATAAAGCTGGTGCCGTTCGACAACATCAAGGACGCTGCGGTAGCAATGCGCGAGGGAAAGGTGCAGGCGATATGCGGCGGCGTAAATACGTATTCCATGACTGCATACACGAACATACGCCTTTCCGCGCCCTATTCCAGGATGCCCATCGCTGCCGCGGGCAAATCCGGGGCTGCGGTCAACGAGCGCTCCAGGATAGCCGTGCCTGCGGCTGCGGAGGACATCAGCGTCTACATCTCCGAGATATACCCGGACGCGCCTGTGCTGCGCTACAACAACGAGCGGCTGTGCCTTGCCGCGGTGCAGGACGGCGAGGCTGACCTGGCGTATTCCGGGGCTTATGAGCTGCTCTATGCGCTGAGCGGAGGCTACGGCGACCTCGACATCGTGGACGTAAAGGAGTCGTTCCATTCGGAGTGCCTTGCGTTACCGGATACCGCGGACGACCTTGCGAACATCATCGGCAAGTCGCTGGCGGTGATGAGCAGCAATTCCACGCTCATCAACACATATTCCGCGATAATCGGCGCCAACAGCGTGCGCGGGCTGAATTCATTCTTCAGCACCTATCTCGCGTGGATAATCTCGGGCGCCATCGCGGTGCTTGCGGCGATAGTCGTGGTGATTCTCGTCAGCACCTACCGCACGCGCAGCGCCGCTGAAAGGGACTCCCTCACCGGCGGCAGGAGCAAGCGCAGGTTCTTTGAGGACACGCGCAGGCTCTTTAAGAAGTCCAGCGCTGAGAACTGGGCTGTTGCGCTTTTCGACATCGACAAGTTCAAGTACGTCAACGACCGCCTTGGCTATGAAGAGGGCAACCGCATGCTTGAGCGCATCTACAAGACGATTTCCGACAACATGGAGCCTGACGAGGTGTTCGCGAGAATGTCCGACGACAACTTCGTCATGACGATAAAGAACGCCACCGATGTCGAGCTTACAGCGCGGCTGAACGGCATTTTCTCAGAGTTTGAGCGCCGCAACAGTCTTTTCGTGAAATACCCCGTGGTATTCAGCGCGGGTATCTGCCGGCTCAACCAGTGCATCAGCGAGAGCCGTCACGGCGACGTGGACATCAACGCCGCGATAGACCGCTGCAAGATAGCCAAGAGCACGCTGAAAGGCACGCATTATTCCTCCATCGCATTCTACGACGGCTCGATACGCGACCGTGCGCTGCGCGAAAAGGACTACGAAAACATCATGCCCGCGGCTCTGGAGCGGCACGAATTCCAGTGCTACCTGCAGCCGAAATACGGGCTGCGTACCCGCAACATCGAGGGCGCGGAAGCGCTTATCCGCTGGAACAGCAAGGAATTCGGGTTCATTTCCCCGGGGGATTTCATTCCGATAGCGGAAAAGAACGGGTTCGTTGTGGAGCTGGATTTCTTCATTCTCGAGGAAGTCTGCAAGACCATGCGCAAGTGGATAGACGAGGGCAGGAAGCCGGTGGTTATTTCCGTCAACCAGTCGCGCCTGCACCTGAATTACGACGACTACATCTGGCGCCTGCGCGAGATAGTGGATAAGTACGACATTCCCTATGAGTACATCGAGCTGGAGCTTACGGAAAGCGTTTTCACCGAAAATGCCGAAAAGCTGCTCAAGATAATGCACAAGCTGCACGAGATAGGCTTCAAGCTTTCGCTGGACGATTTCGGGTCGGGCTATTCCTCGCTGAACATGCTGAAAGACATGCCCGTTGACGTCGTGAAGATAGACAAGGAATTCTTCAGCGACACCATGAACACCCGGAAAGGCCGCGCGGTCATCTCCACCGTGGTGGACCTCGCGAATAACCTCGACATGGACGTCATCTCCGAGGGCGTCGAGACCCGCGAGCAGGTGGAATTCCTCACCGAGATACACTGCGCGATGGTACAGGGCTACTACTTCGCGAAGCCCATGCCCATCGCCGACTTCGAGAAGCTGTGGTACGCCGACCTCGACGATATCCGCAGAAAGAAGGAAGCCGCAGCCGAAACGCAGCAGCAGAGGCTGGAGGCGAAGAATAATTCGGAATGATGAATTCGTAATTTGTAATTTCGGTGTCCGCTTACGCGGACGAATTAAAAAACTTTTATAGAAACACTACAGGGCGAAAGAACCACTTTCGCCCTGTGCATTTTATAGAAAATCTTTTGAGATATTGTCTGCGAAGCAGACACATTAATTCCGAATTCCGCATTCCGAATTCCGAATTAAACTAACGGTTCCCGAAAGCGGTATCGTCATCACACCTCTTCCGGGAACATCTATATCACCCCCTGCCGCGAATGTGGCGTCCGCTGCTGGGGAATTATTTTCCTCCGCGCCGCCGCAGCAACACGGCGACGCATCAATTGGGGGAAAGGAGAAAGCTTATCACTGCCGGGCGATGGTGACTGTGCCGCTGGTAAGGGAAGCGTCAAGCCTGTGCCTGTTCTCGCCGCCGAAATCACCGCTGGTGCCCTTGCCGAGGTTCATGAAGCTGCCCTTTGACTGCCCGAGGTCGGTGCGCACGGAGCCTGAAACCCCGCTCACGGTGAGGGTCACGCCGGCATTCTCGGGGAGGGAAACGTTCACGTTGCCGCTGATGAGGCTGACGTTAAGGTCGTTGTTCCACTCGGCGTAGGAAATATCCACGTTGCCGCTGGTGACTGAAACGCTGCCCCTGCCGGAAATACCCGTCACGGTAGTCCTGCCGGAAACGGAATGCACCCCGAATTCCTCGGTGCGGTAGCCGGAAACGGTGGCGTTGCCGCTCACCGTGCACACGTGCAGGGAACGCGCGGTGTAATGTGCCGGCTGCCCGTCCTCCTTGTCGAGGGAAACGACTTCCTTGTCGGCAAGAGGGTTGGTGAGGGTGATGTTTCCGCTGGCTGACTGCAGCTTCACCTGGTTGAAGAACGCGTTGACGCTGATGTTGCCGCTGGCTGTGTTCAGCGAGAATTCCTCAGAGGATACCTCGCCCACCTCAACGCCGCCGCTGGCTGTGTTTATCTTTATCTTACGGAATGTCTTAAGCGGCAGGAACACGCTTATCGTGTAGCCCTCAGCGGGCTTGCTGCCGAATATACTGAAGCTGAAGCTCTCTTTCAGCGTCAGAGTCTTGCCCGAAAGCACCGCGCAGAATTCCGGCGCGTCCTTGGGGTTGTCGTATTCAACGTAGATGTCGCTGCGCTCCTGCGGGGTCACGATTATCTTCGCGCCCAGGGAACTTACCTCTACCGTTTCAATGTCGTTCGTGAATGTATAGGTCTGCTTTTCTGCCATGATGATTACTCCTTTCAAAAATCAAATGCGTCGCTGATATCACTTGCCGCTTCTGAGAATGCGGCGCTCACCTCGCTGCGCGCTTCATCGAACGCAGTGCCCACCTCGTCGCGCACTTCATCGAACGCGGCGCCCACCTCGCTGCGCGCTTCACCGACGATAATGCCGGTATCCTGGGCTGACGTAATCGAGTACGCTGCCCCGGCGCTGTGGTCAGGGTCGTCGGTTATCATTATGTCGCCGGAGGTAGCCCTGACGTCCATCGTGACGCCGCCTCTGCCGAGGAGCACGGTCTCCTTTTCGCCCACGTCGCGGTATACCCCGCACGCCGATATCACGATATCGCCGGAAGTCTTCTTGCAGTTTATGTTCGCGTTGGTGTTGTCGGGGACTACCAGCGTAACATCGCCGGAGGTCACGCTCACGTCGCAGTAGCTGGTGAGTTCCGCAAACCTGATGGTCAGGTTGCCGGAGGTCGCCTTTATCGAGCCGGTGCCGGTCAGCCCGTCAACGTCGATGTTGCCGGAAGTCGCGCGGATATTGTAGGACTTCGTCGCGGCATTCTTCACCCCGATACTGCCGGAAGTCGTGCTGACTGTAAGGCTTTCGGTGATGCAGTTCTGGGTATAGTTGATGTCCCCTGAGAAGGTCGCGAGCGAAACGTCGCTGGCTGAAACTCCCCTGACATCAGCGGTGCCGGAGCTTACGCCGACATTCAGCTTGTCGTATACCTTATCGGGTACCTTGATGTTCACCGTGGGGTAGCCGCTGAAGCCGCGCAGCCAGTCCGTCCAGGAGCCGAAGCCGTACGCGGAGGGATCCACGCTGACATGCAGGGTGGAGCCGCTCACTTCAACGTGTATCTTATCGACGTTCCGTTCGGTGCCGGCTATATACACATCGGTATTATTGCCGGAATTCGGCTGTATATCAAGATAATATGCGCCGATATCCGCGTCTATTTTGGTGTATTCATCGCTGATGGTGTAAGATGTGGCGCGGAAGTCACCCGCAGGGCTGGCGTCCTGATTGGTGCCGAAAATCGCCACCGAAATGCCGAATGCGATGAATGAAACCACGCACAGGGGAATGAATATCCTCAGTAATACTTTCATATCCGCACCCCCTTAAATATCGTACACAGCCCTGACGTGGCTGACGACTATGCTCTTTATCCAGTGGAAAACAGCCCTGCACAGCCCGAAAGCCGCACAGCCCAGCAGCACGCCGCCGCTCGCCATTCCGCAGCAGAGGAATATACGGCTGATGAAGTTGAAATATTCGTTGCCCAGCTGCGTGAAAGCGCCCGTCACAAGACTGAAAGCACCGCCGACGAACACGCTGAATATCAGCGAGACCACCATCGGTATCAGCCAGGACCACAGTAACACGTCCATCAGAATGCACCCGACCAGCCTGCCTGCGTTCACGTTAGGCTTCATGCCTTTCACGTCGCTGAACCTGAACCCACCGGTTTTCGCGTTATCGCCCACCGGGGGGACGCACTGCGGGGGCACTTCCCCCACCCGCGACTGCGTGGAATTCGCGTGCATGTCGTCGGTCTGCTTCGGCACGCCGTACTGATAGCGGGTATCCGCGGGCTGTTCCTGCGCGGTGTGCTGTGGTGTGAATTCTCGCGGCTGCGCGGAATTCTGCGCGCCCTGCACGCTCTGCGAATTCTGCTGTGAGGGCGCCTCCGGCTCGTATGCGATGTGCTCCGGGGTGAATTCACGCACCGGCGCGCTCTTGCTGAGGTCCGTTTTCGGTACGGAGGGCGCGGGCGCGGTAGGCTCCTCCATGATGTGCTCGGGGGTGAATTCGCGTACAGCGGGCTGCTCACCGGCGTTGTCGTCCTTAACGAGGGAAAGGTCCGCGGGGAGAGTTTTGCCCGGCTTTGTCAGCGAAACGCGGTTGTTTGCGATGGCGTCCACCACTATGGAATTTATGCGCGTGCTCGGGATATCAAGGTAGCTGCGCGCTATCTCCTTTACGTCGCCGAGCTTCTCGCAGGTCTCCTCCTCGGAAACGCCCGCCTCCGCGCTCTCCTTGAAGTGCGCCTCGAAATCCGCGAATATCTCCTCGTCGTCGTCTATTCCTATCCTGTGCAGCTCGTTGTGCAGGTTGTACAGGAAGTCTCCCTTATTCTTTGCTATCATTCACCATTTCCCCTTTCAGCAGCGAATTTATGCTGTCAACAAACTCAAACCATTCTTTGTAGAGCGTTTCCTTCTCCGCTCTGCCGCTGTCCGTTATCCTGTAGTATTTCCTGGGTGGGCCCTCCTGCGACTCCACTATGTAGGAGTCTATCAGCCCGTTGTCTTTAAGACGCTTCATCAGCGGGTATATCGTGCCTTCCGTCATCTGCATGCAGCCTGATATCCTGTTCACCAGCTCGTAGCCGTAGCAGTCGCTGTCGCATAATATCGAAAGAACACACAGCTCCAGCGTCCCGCGTTTAAGCTGAGAGTTCATATTTCACCTCCGACCCTGCGTTCCAAGGTACTTTGTCTTGCAAGGTAGCCTGTTCAAAAAATCCGGAACTCCGGTTTCCCTGTTCCATGTTCAAATTATACCACAAGGTATTTTGTTTTGCAAGGTACTGAATAGACAAATACGCGGATATTTTCACATGGTTTTATGTGAATATTGCACAAACCTCTTCCGGAAATCCCCCCTTGACAAAAACGGCACATTGTGATAAAATTAAGGAGAACAGAATAAGCCCTTGAAACCGGCGATATGGAGATAAAAATACCCGTGCACTCACAGAGAGCGGCAGCAAGCTGAAATTGCCGCAGAACGCAGAGTATACAAATGGACCATTGAGGGCGCAGTCAAAGGCGGCTGGAGGGTTCCCCGAGGGGAATTCACCGCGCGGGAGTTCGGGTGAATTCCGGCGCTGGAGCCATTCCGCTGAGTATTCTGCGACGTGCGGCGAGCGTTAATCGTCAGGGTATGAGAGTACCCAAGAGAGCACAGTTCAACTGTGAATTAAGGTGGCACCACGGAATTTACTCCGTCCTTATGGCAGGCATCTGCCGCAGGGGCGGTTTTTTGTTTTCCTACAAAACGACACGAAAGGAAATCACCATGGAAGAACAGAAAAAGAACATGCTCAGCCTTATCCAGCCCACAAACACTCCCCACCTCGGCAACTACCTCGGGGCAATGAGGAACTGGGTGAAGCTGCAGAACGACTACAACTGCTATTTCGGCATCGCGGACCTGCATTCCATCACCGTAAGGCAGGACCCCGTAAAGCTGCGCAACCAGATAAAGGAGAGCTACGCGCTGCTCATCGCTGCGGGGCTTGACCCGGAGAAGTCCACGCTGTTCGTGCAGGGACACAACCCCAACCACGCGGAACTCAGCTGGATACTTTCCTGCTACACGCAGTTCGGCGAACTGTCGAGAATGACCCAGTTCAAGGACAAATCCGCGAAGCACCCCGACAACATCAACGCCGGGCTTTTCACCTACCCCGTGCTGATGGCTGCGGATATCCTGCTGTATCAGGCTGACCTGGTGCCCGTCGGCATCGACCAGAAGCAGCACCTTGAACTTGCGCGCAACGTCGCACAGCGCTTCAACGGCATCTACGGCGAAGTATTCACCATGCCGGACGGCTACATCACAAAGACCACCGCAAAGGTTATGTCCCTGCAGGAGCCGGCAAAGAAGATGTCCAAATCCGACGAGAACCCCAACGCCAGCGTATGGATACTCGACGACAGGGATACGATAATCCGCAAGTTCAAGCGCGCAGTCACCGACAGCGAGGCAGTTGTATGCGCCAGTGAGGGCAAGGACGGCATAATCAACCTGATGTCCATCTATTCCGCAGTCACCAACAAGACTTTCGAGGAGATCGAGAGCGAGTTTGCGGGCAGGGGCTACGGCGATTTCAAGCTTGCGGTGGGCGAGGCAGTCGCTGACATGCTGGCGCCGCTGCAGACCGAATTCAAGCGCGTATTCGCAGACAAGGGCTACCTTGAGGACTGCATGAAGAAGGGCGCTGAAAAGGCGTTCAGGGCCTCCAGAAAGACCCTGCAGAAGGTGCAGAAGAAGGTCGGCTTCCTGACGCTGTGACGGCGTGAATACTATCAGTATAGCGTTTAATGCAGAATATACAGCAGGTTTAGTCACAATGCTGAAATTTCTGCCTGAATGGCAGCGCTGTATTGTGATTATCTCCAAAATTTCTGCAAACATATAATAAACACTTGCATTTTTTCGCTGTTTCTGATAAAATATTATACGTTACTGAAAAAATCACTACACAAGAGAGGTAGGTGCTTCAAATGGCAAAATGCGAGATCTGCGGCAAGAGCGTTACCTTCGGTATTAAGGTATCCCACTCTCACAGACGCAGCAACAGAACCTATAAGCCCAATGTCAAGAAGGTAAAGGCGATCGTGAACGGTACTCCCTGCAGAGTAAACGCTTGCACACGCTGCCTGCGCTCCGGTCTGGTACAGAGAGCAGTCTGATCTAAGACATTAAGTTATAGTTCACAGATTTCCTCCCCGCGGAACACGTTTCCGCGGGGAGTTCTGTTTTAATTCGGAACTTGGTTCAATTCGGAATTCGGAATTATTGTGTCTGCTTCGCAGACAATATCTCAAAAACTTTTATAGAAACACTACAGGGCGAAAGAAGCAATTCACTTTCGCCCTGTGTATTTTATAATAAATCTCTTTTAGATAACGTCCCGCAAAGCGGGACACAATAATTCCGAATTACGAATATAGTTTTGCGCAGTCCGTCACTTTATCCATCTGCATTATGCACTCAAGTGCGCAAAACTCGAATTCCGAATTGAACGCAGTTTTTCCCCTCTGTGCATCACGCCTTACTTCACCGTGACCTCTATCTGCATTGCTTCCATAGAGCGGAGGGCTCTTTTGTGGGCTTCGGGGTCGGCTGTGGCGCACGCCTGGGCGTCAACTGAAATACGGCTCTCCGGGAGCGCGGCTTTCGCGAGAACTGCGTTGGAAATGACGCAGATATCCGTCACCAGACCGCACAGCTCCACCTCCTCCGGGGAAGTGCGACGGAGCAGGTCCGCGAGTTCCAGCGAGCCGAATGCGGGCTTCTCTATCACCACGTCCTCCGGCAGGACTGCCTGCGCGACGCGCCCGTACAGCGCGTGCCCGGGGGTACCCTTTATGCAGTGTGGTATGGGGAGCTTCCTGCCCTCTGCGGTGCGCAGGTAATCCTCGCCGTGGGTATCCAGCGTGAATATCACCTGCCCGCCGCCCCTGCGGCATTCCTCTATCTTGCCGAGAATGATCGGCTCCAGCTTTTCAGCCCCGGGGAAGCCCAGCGCGCCGTCCACGAAATCCACCTGATAATCCACCACAACGAGAGTTTTCATGCTTACCTCACTTTTTCTTACGCAGGGCGTTCTTGCCCCAGTTTTCGATGACGCGCATCTGTCCTCTTTCCACCGCGAGGGAATTCGCGGGGACGTTCTTTGTGACTGTGGAACCAGCGGCGGTGGTGGCATTCTCACCGACTTCTACGGGCGCGATGAGATTGGTGTTGCAGCCGATGAACGCGTGGTCGCCTATCTTCGTGCGGAACTTGTTTATGCCGTCGTAGTTCGCGGTGACGCAGCCGCAGCCGAAATTAACGCCCCTGCCGACGTCGCTGTCCCCGACGTAAGTCAGGTGAGCCACTGCGGTGTTCACGCCGATGTCGCTGTTCTTTATCTCGACGAAATCGCCTATCTTTACGCCCTCGCGGATAGTCGTGCCGGGGCGCAGCTGCGCGAACGGACCTATCTTGACGTTGTTCTCGACGGTGGAGTCGTACGCCTGCACGTTGTTCAGCTGAACGTTGTCGCCGATGGTGCAGTTCTCGATGTGGGAATTCGCGCCGATGGTGCAGCCCTTTCCTATCGTGGTATTGCCGAGAATGACCGTGTTCGGGAGTATCGTGGTATCGCAGCCGATATTCACGTCGGCGCCGACGATTATGCCGTCCAGCGTGATGAAGCTTACGCCCTCGTCCATCAGCCGGCTGAGCTTTCTGAACCTTGCGAGCTGGTTGAGTTCCAGCAGCGCCCCACGGGTGTTCGCGCCGAGCACGATGTCGGGGTTCGCGGACTTATACGCGGCGCGGTGGGACATCAGCTCCACGCAGTCGGTGAGGTAGTATTCCCCGGCGGCGTTGTTGGTGGAAAGCTTCGGCAGCGCCTCCAGCAGCTTCTGCGCGCTGAACCAGTAAGCGCCGCTGTTCACCTCGCATATTTCCGCTTCCTGCGGGGAACAATCCTTCTGTTCGCGTATCGCGGTGAATTCCCCGTTCTCGCGGATTATCCTGCCGTAGCCCTGCGGGTCGTCGATATCCGCGGTTATCACGGTGACTTCGCTGCCGCTCTGCTGGTGCATTTCAAGGGAAGCCCTCAGCGTGCCCGCGTCGATAAAGGGCGCGTCGCCGTTGAGCACGCACACCGCGTCGCAGCGCCTTATCACTTCCTCTGCGGATTTCACCGCGTCGCCGGTGCCTTTCTGCTCCTGCTGATGGCAGACTGTTACCTTACCCCCGCGGGAAGCGATGTACTCCCCGGTGAGCTCCGCTTTGTACCCGGTGACCACCGAAACCTCGTCAAAGCCGAATTCCTCAGCCGCGCCGAGCACCCAGCCCAGCATAGGTCTGCAGAGCACCTCTGCAAGCACCTTGGGGCGTTCGGACTTCATGCGCTTTCCAGCGCCCCCCGCGAGAATGATACATGCTGTTTTCATCAAAAACCTGCTCCTTTTTTCCGGGGAATTCCCCTTTAAATTTTATATTGTCTGAATAATCTCCGCAACTGCGGAAAAGGTGGGTGATAATCTGAATTTTATAATGTATTATCTGCTCCGCCGCATTTTCGTACATCTTGAGCTTTTCCCGGACCGCGTTGCGGTGACAAGGGGACTGCTGCTGCGCCGTCGCGCGGAGATACCGCTGAGCGCGGTGACTAAGGTCGAGATACGGCGCACCGTGCTGCTGCGCTTCCTGCGGGGAAAACGCGTCGAGATAAGCACGCTTTCCGGTGGGACGTGGTTCTACATGCGCACGTGGGAACATCTGCCGTTCCTGCCGCAGTACGACGGGGCGTGCGTGCGCGCAGATACCGCGCAGGCAGTAGCCGGGGCGTTCGTGGACACCCGCGCGCTCAGCGGCGCCGTGACTTTCGCGCTGCTGCTGAACCGCACAGGCAGCGTTTTCGGGGACGACAGCTTCAGCCGTATAATGTCGCTACTTGCCGGGGCTGCCGACGAGGTGACGAAGTTACTCGCGGTGCTGCACATCGCGGTCCCCCGGGTGACTGCGTTCATCGCCGTGTTCATCGCAGCGGCATGGTGCGCGGTGTTCCTGCACAAAGCGGTGGGAATGCTGCGCTTCCGCGTTTCCTGCAAGGGGGATTTCATCACCGTGCGCCGGGGGATATTCACATTGTATGAGTGCCGTCTTGTCCGACATAACATCACCGCCGTGACCAGCTGCGACACCCTCACAACGCTGCTGCTGCGCCGCGCGCCGGTGTACGTCCACGGGACCATGCTGTTCCCGATGGCGCAGAGAAGCACCGCGCACCGTATCATGTCGAAGCTGTGCGGTATCACCCCACCGGAAAAGCAGATAAAGCCGCCGTTCCGCGCGGTTTTCGGGCACTGCGCCGCTCCCCTCGGGTGGCTGGGGGTGTTCGCGGGGCTGCTGCTCCTGACTTTCATCGTGGAGCCTGTCGCCGCGGATATGGTGCAGTCCGTGCTGTGGAGCGGCGCCGCGGTGAGCCTGTGGTTCGCGATGGCGTATGCGGTCTACATGCGGCACAGCTTCGCTTCGTTCAGCGGGGAAGCCTGCGGGATAGCGTTCCGCAGGGGCGCGCGGCTGTACACCGTGGTCATTCCCCGGGGGAAGCTGGTTTCACGCACGGTGGGCAGAAACGTGTTCCAGCGCTTCTCGGGAATGTGCGACCTCACCCTGCGCGCCCCGCACCGGCTGCACTGCCGCCTGCGGAACGTGGGCTTCCGCGAGATATCGCAGGAAATGCGCTCACCTGACCACCATGACTGACTTCACGCCGTAAAGCCGGAACGCTTCCACAGCCTGCGCGTCGATACGCTCCCCCGGCATGACTATCGGTATGCACGGAGGGCAGGGGGACTGAATTCCCCCGCAGACCTCTCCCACGGCCTGTTCCACCGGGAGCCGCTTCTGGGGCTTTAACACCGCTTCCCTGATGGAAAGCGCCTTTTCCGGGCGTATCACGGGGTACTCAGCCATCGGCATCGCAGGGCGCCTGCTGATGAAAGTCAGCGCCGTGAATGCGCGCTGGCAGTCCTCGACGGTGGTTATAGCGGAAAACAGCAGCACGACGTAATTCTCGTCCGACATCTCGCACTCAACGCCCCGCGCACGCAGCAGCGAAGCGAAATCCTGCCCGCGCCAGCCCCACGCCCGGGCGTTTACAGTCACCCGCAGCGGGTCGCTCTTCTTCAGCGTAAAGCCGAAGCCCTCAAGGTCGGCTTTCAGGTTTGCGACGCTGCCGCAGGCGCGGTTTACGCAGTCCGGGTCGGCTGCGATGCGGCCGTTGAACTTATCCAGGCTGTCCATGACGAGGTAGGACGGGCTGGTGCTGCCGAAAAGCGCCATCATTTCCTTTGCGCGGGAGTAGTCGGTACCCTTTGAGAAGTGCAGGTACGCCGCGCCGGTGAGCGCTGGCAGCGTTTTGTGCGCGGACTCCGCAGAAATGACCGGGTAGCCGAATTCCATCGGGTGCAGGTATTCCCTGCCGAAAGCCGTCTTGCTGACGAAGCGCAGATACGCGCCGTGGGCGTTGTCGCAGACCACCGGGCGGGAGGGCGCTTCCACACGGCATGTGCCGCCGTAGTAATCCACGTTGGTGACGAAAAACGCGTCTGCCTGCTGAGCCTCCTGCGCGGTGAAATCCACGCTTGCCGAGGGGTACTCGTCGGGGTAGAGCCAGATGATGTCGAGGTCCAGCAGCGCAGCCGCAGAAACGAGGCTCCTGTGAGAGCAGCGCCCCGCGGCTATCCTGTTGCAGCCCTGCGCCTTCAGCAGAGCCAGCGCCGTCTGTATCGCGAGGGTGCTCCCCCCTGCGGAATAGCAGGTGCGCTCCGCGCCGAAAATCTTAGCCGCCCGCGCCTCGCTGAAAGCGATGATGCCCCCGGAATTGTCGGTCTCGTAAAGGCTGTCCGCGCCCGCTATCTCGGTTATATCCCGGGGATTTTCGCCGTTGTGCCCGGGCATGTGCAGCCGCAGCATGTCGCGCCTGCCGTAATCGTCAAGAAAATCTGATATCGGTGTGTTCATAATTCTCTCCCGGTTTTATAATGCCAGTTGTTCTTCGTTTATCTGGTAGGAATATTCAGTTTTCCAGCCGTCCATCAGGGCGCTGAATTCCTCTTCCTGCTTGTTTTCGGTGATGTACCCCCGCAGCTCCTCGGTGATGTCGGATAGCTGCTGGTCGGTGACCTCCGCGTCTGCAGCGTAGCGCAGCACGTAGTAGCCGTAATCCGTCACCGCAGTGTCGGTGCCCCCCACCGCGTCGATGCCCATGGCGCATTCAAGTATCTCGCTGCCATAGACCCCGGTGCCCGGGGTTACAAGAATGGTGACGTTGCCTTCGTCCTCGTTGTATTTCTCCATCAGCTCCGCGAAATCCTCCCCCGCTACCACGCCGGACATCACCTGCTCGTAACGCTCCTGCAGGGAGTCAAGGCTCTTCTGGCGCAGCGCGTCGGCTTCGTCGTCGCTGCCGGCGTCGCGCAGGCTGACTATCGCGGAATACGTGTCGTAGTCGAACCCCACGAGTATCCCCTGTATCTCCCGCGTGCCCTCGGGTATCCACACCGCTGCGAAATCCTGCGCGCTGTACTTCGCGGGGTCGCTTTCGTACTGCGTTTTCGCGGCTGCGATGAGCGCCTGCAGCCGGGTGACGGCTTCATCGTCGGTGCACTCGGCTTCGCACAGCTTGTCGGTGAGCTTCCGCTTCATGACAAGCGCTTCCTGCCAGCGGGTGAATATGTCCTCCGTTACGCCGCAGGTGTCCAGTATCTGCTGGTACTGCTCCTGAGCCTGCGCGGTGAGCTCATCGTCCGTGAGGGAATCGTCAGCGGCTGCGGCTGCGCTCTTTATGCTGTCCAGCATGGAAGCTATCCCCGTGCCGACTTCCTTTTCGATATCGGCGCGGTCGCTCTCCGTCAGCTCCAGCCCGTTCTCCGCGAACTTCGCACGGATTATGCGGTCCTCTATCATGCTGTTGACGACTGTCTGCTGCGCCTGTTTCAGCGTTTCCTCGTCGGTGTCGGTGCTGTAACCGCTGCGCGCGAGGTAGTAGAGGTATTCCCCGAGGTAATCGGCGCGGGTTATCGCCATGTCCTGCGCGCCGTTTTCGGGCGCAGCCGCGTATTCCTCAGCCTGCGGGGAAACTGCGGAACTCTCGCCGTCCTCACCGGACTGCCGTATCGTGCAGCCGGAAAGCAGCATTACCCCCAGGATAGCGCAGACTGCCCTGCGCCCTCTTGTCACTGTGCGCTCTCCTCTGCGGTGGAAGCAGCTGAAGCGGCGCTGTCGTTTGCGCTGGCAGTGCTGTCGGCGCTGGAGCCGCTCTCGTCAGCGGCAGCCTCCGCGGTGGGCTGGGGCTTCTCGATGTTGAGCGCGGTGTAGGCTATGTCGTACGCGTATTCGCTGCGCCACTGAGCCATCGCTTCGCTGTAAGCGGAGTCCGCGGCGTTCTCCTGCAGGGTCTCGAGCATTACGTCGAGTATCTGCGCGGTGGTGTCGGGGTCGAGCTTTGCGTCTGCGGCGTAATAGAGGATATGCACGCCGATATCCGTGGTGACTGTCTTGTAGTCGCCGATGTTATGCAGTTCATACGCGCCCTGCTGGAATTCCTTGTAGTAAATGCCGCCGTTGGGCACAACGAGATACCCCTCAAAGCCGTCTGCGGTGCTGCCGCTGTCCTCGGAGTATTCCTTGACGAGCGCGTCGAAATCAGCGCCCGCGTCCAGCTGCGCGACTATCTCCTCAGCCTTGGGGAGAAGCTTCTCCGCAGCCGCTTCGCGTGCTGCAAGCGCGCCCTCCTCGTCGTCGTTGTTGCGGCAGTTCTTTATCTCGGTGACGTCCGCGTCGTCGAATTTGAGCAGAATGTGCTTTATCCTGCGGGAATTCTCCGGCAGCCAGTAATAGCTGTAGTAGGAATAGCTCTCGTAGTAGGTCGCGTCCTCGTTGTACATCTCCTCGATGCCCTTGGTTATCTCGTCGTATTCCTTCTGGGCGTCCTCGGCTGTGACGGGGTCGTCCCCGGCAAGCTTTTCCTTCAGCCTGGACTGTATCTTCTCGCTGCGCGCGGAGAACAGGATATCGTCGCGGGTCATGCCTATCTCGGTCAGCTTGTCGTCGAAGTACTTCTCGGCTGCCTGCTTCACTTCGTCGTCGCCGGCTTCTGCGGTGCCATCGCCTGCGGTGACGTAGCTTTTGCAGCTGTCGATGTAGCCGTCGATAAGGGAATTGTAGCTTTCCTCAACGGCTGCCTGGTCCTCTTCGCTGAGGGTGACGCCCATCTTTTCCGCCTGGTCGAGCACTATCTTCTCGTTGATGAGGTAATTTATGATGTTGCTGCGCTGCTCGGCGCACTTGTCAGCCACCTCTGAAGCCGTGTCGTCCGGTATCTGCTGCTGAAACAGCCAGAATTTGTATTCCTTGTTGAAGTCGTCTATGCTCACCGACAGTGAATTCTTGTCGCTGACGGAGCCAGTCACCCACGCCGCTACCGACGACGGGCGCACTGAACAGCCACAGCTGAGTATTATTCCTGCCGCAGCAACAGCGGCTATGATTTTTCTGAGTTTCATGACGTTTCCTTTCCTTTGCCGTGATAACGGCGCCTTGTAGTCCAACTTTAATTATACCATAACTATAGAAAAAAAGAAATACAAAATTTCAAAAACTCCCGTGAAATATTTCTGAAAAGTGATGATTTTTTCCCCAGAATATGTTATAATGATTTTGTACAGGCATTTTGCCGATAATACTAAAACTTACAGTATAGAATACCCAGAATATACCGGAGGTATAGACAATGAGCATAAACTGGCTGAAAAGAATAGCAACATTCACAGCGGCAGCGATGCTGCTTACATCGCTGACTGCGTGCAGCGGCGGTGAGGAATCCGGCAGCGGCACCGCGGAGGGCACCGCAGAAGCCACGCAAGAAGCGCAGGCGACGGTAAAACTCGGCTTCATCTACAACGGCAGCGCGGAGGGCACGGGCTTTTCCGCAGACTGCAACCGGCAGCGCCTTGCTTCCGAGGAATACACCAACGTCGAGTCGGAATACATAGACAATGTCAACGTCGGCGACTTCGAGAAAGCGGTGAAGATGCTGGTAGAGGACGGCTGCACGCATATAGTTTCCGGCAGCCCGGTGTTTTCGCACGCGATAAACCCGGTTTCGCAGAATTACATGAACATCAACTTTATCGACTACGGCAGCAGCATGCGGTCTACCAACATCTTCGCGTACACCGAGAGCGTCTATCAGGCGGCGTACATCGCGGGAATGGTCGCTGCGTACAACTCCGAGAGCGAGAAAATCGGCATCGTCGCAGACCCCTCCATGCTTTACACCGTGCAGGTGACTGACGCGGCGCAGCTGGGCGCGCAGATAGTGTATTCCACCGCGACGACGGTGCACGCTGCCGCGCGGGAAGCCTCCGAGATACGCAGCGCCGTTGACGCCCTCGTCAGAAAGGGCTGCGACGTGGTGATAAGCTACACGGCTTCCGCGGAAACTGTGGATTACTGCGAGAGCAAGGGCGTAAAGGTGGTCGGCTGCCTTGACTACCGCGACACCGCAGAAAATTACAAGAACCTGCTGATGTACTTCTACTCCAGCCGCGACAGCTTCTACCTGGCGCAGTACAAGGCGATGGAGCAGGACTCCTGGCAGCCTGAGAGCTACCTCGGCACAGTGGGCAACGGCGTGCTGAAAATCTCGGACGCGCTCTCCGGCGCAAAGGACGGCACTCAGGACATCATGGACGCGCTGATACCCAAGGTGGCAAGCGGCAGCGCGTATATATTCTCGGGGCAGCTCAAGGACGTAAACGGCTCCATCATGCAGCGCGAGGACGTCAGCATGAGCACCAGCGACATTCTGGCGCTCAGCTGGTACGTCGAGGGCGTTGACCTGTCGCTGGATACGTTCGTGGTTTCCAAAGACGCCCCCACCGAGCACGAACTCGTGATAAAAAAATAATATGAACTCTGAAATTATAACTATCTGTAATATCCCCGTGAAAGTATACACCTCCGGGGAATGCACCCGTACCGTTCTCGCGGTGCACGGTTTCGGCGGCAGCAAGGACAGCCTCGCGATAGAGGGACTTGCGCAGCGGCTTTGCCCGGAGGGCTTCCGCGTGGCGGCGCCGGATCTCCCCTGCCACGGGGAACGCACCGAGCCCGAAACCGCGCTGGTACCGGAGCGCTGCATAAACGAGCTGCGGTCGCTGATAAGCTGCACCGGCGCGGAATACGCATTCGCGACAAGCTTCGGCGCGGCGCTGATACTGCGGCTCATCGAACTTCACGGGAACCCGTTCCGCAGGGTGGTGCTGAGGGTACCCGCGGTGAACATGGCAGACTCGCTGACGCGGTGCATGCGGCTGTTCCGACCGGAATTCACGCTGGAGCAGGCGCGGCAGGAGGGCTTCAGCGTTAAAATGAGCCGCGAACTGCACATTCCGTTTGCGTTCTACGGCGAACTACAGAAGCTGAACGAGGTGCGCGCCTGCCCCGCATGGAACACCCCGGACTTCCTCGCGATATACGCGGGCTGCGACGAACTTGTCGCCCGCGCGGACACGGAGGAATTCCTGCGGCTGAACCCCCGCATAAGGAGCCTGTGCATAGAGGGCAGCGGACACAGGATGAACCAGAAAGAGGAATACCTCACGAGGGCGCTGGACGAAGCGGCAAATTCAATTCGGAATTCGTAATTCGTAATTCGTAATTATTGTGTCCGCTTACGCGGACAATATCTCAAAAGATTTTCTATAAAATACACAGGGCGAAAGTGGTTCTTTCGCCCTGTCGTGTTTCTGTAAAAGTTTTTTAAATATTATCGCCGAAGGCGATACCGCAATTCCGAATTCCGCATTCCGAATTCCGAATTAATTAAACTTCCTGTTTTAATTAAAACTTTATGCTGTAAATCCTCGCATCATCGTCCGGGTAGTAGTTCTTCCTCGTCCCTGCGAACTCGTAGCCGGCGCCTTCGTACAGCGCGATGGCGCCGGAATTCCTGCTGCGTACTTCCAGGAAGCACGTCGCGGCGCCCCGCGACTTCATCTCGCGGTGCAGCTGCTGCAGCAGCACAGAAGCCGCGCCCTGCCTGCGGAATTCCGGCAGCACCGCTATCTGGAACAGCTCCCCCTCGTCCGCGGCCACCCTGCCCAGCGCGAACCCCGCGATGTGACCGTCGCGGTCAGCGGTGCAGAGGATATTCAGCGGGTTGTTGAGTTCTGCAAGGAACGTGCCCTGCGACCAGCTGTCGCCGAAGCATTCCCGCTCGACGCGCTCCAGCTGCCGGAATAGTTCATCAGTGAGCTTCATACCAGCTCCTGCCCTCCTTTGCGTCCGCGGTCAGCGGCACTGCGAGTTTCACCGCGCCCTGCATTTCCTCGGTGAGTATCCTTGCCGCCTGCGCTGCTTTTTCCTCGGGGGCTTCGACGATGAGCTCGTCGTGCACCTGCAGTATCAGCCGCGCCTCGGGGAGTTCCGCTTTCAGCCTGCGGTAAACGCGCACCATTGCTATCTTGATGATATCCGCAGCCGTGCCCTGTATCGGGGTGTTCATCGCGATGCGCTTCCCCAGCGCCTTAACGGTCTTGTTGGTGGAAAGTATCTCGGGTATAAAGCGCCTGCGCCCGAACATCGTGACAGCCCAGCCGTCCTTTTCGGCGCTTTTCGTCACCTTGTCCATGTATTCCCTGACGCCGGAATAGTGGGTGAGATAGTCGTCGATGTAGCGCTTTGCTTCCGCGACGGAAACGTTGATATCCTTTGCCAGCGAGAATGCACCTATGCCGTACACGATGCCGAAGTTGACCGCCTTTGCGCTGCGGCGCTGCTCCGGGGTTATCCACTCCGGGGGGAGCCCCAGCACGCTTGCCGCGGTTTCGGTGTGGATATCTCCGCCCTCGCAGAAAGTCTTTATCATAGCCTTGTCGCCGGAAAGATGCGCAAGCACGCGCAGCTCTATCTGGCTGTAATCCGCGTCGGCAAGCAGCTTTCCCTCGTCGGCAACGAAGAATTTGCGGAAGTTGCGCCCTATTTCGGTGCGCACGGGAATGTTCTGTATATTCGGCTCCGCTGAGGAAATGCGCCCGGTGCGCGTTTCAGTCTGCTTGAATGTGGTGTGCATTCTGCCGTCGGGCGAAACTGCGGCTTCCAGCCCCCTGACGTAGGTGTTGTAGAGCTTCGTCAGCGTGCGGTATTCGAATATCAGCGGGATTATCGGGTGCTTGTCCCGCAGCGCTTCCAGCGTGTCGGCGTCGGTGGAGTAGCCGGTCTTGCGCTTCTTTCCGGCGGGCAGCCCGAGTTCCTCGAAAAGCACGACGGAAAGCTGCTTCGGCGAGCCGATGTTGAACTCGTGCCCCGCAGCCGCGTATATTTCCCCGGCAAGCCCGTCTATCTTCGGCAGGAGTTCTTCTCCGAAACTGTGCAGCGCAGCGGCGTCCAGCCGTATCCCATCTATCTCCATGGAACTCAGCACCTCCGCGAGGGGTATCTCGATGTCTGCGAGGACGGGGTACATTCCCTGTTCGTGCAGCTTTTCCCACAGGACTTTGTTCAGCAGGAAAAGCGACTGCCCCAGCCGTTCCGCGCTGTAGGCGACGCCGTATTCCGCGCAGAGACGCTCGACGCTGTAGTCGCTGGAATTCACGTTCAGCAGGTAGCCCGCGAGCGTGGCGTCGAAAACCACGTTCCTGAGTTCCAGCCCGCTGCGCATGCAGTGGGAAAACAGCGCCTTGGCGTCGTCGGTGCGCTTTTTCGCTTCCGACGGCAGGAATTCCGCTAAGCTGACGTCCTGCCGCTTTCCGTTCAGGAACACCAGTATATTCCCGTCGCACATCGCGACTTCATACGCTGCCGGGTCGAATTCCGGGATATCTGCGGTTTTTGTGGGCGCTTGTTCTTCTTCGGGCGCTTCTGCGGGAATTCCGGCTTCCGTCGCTATCTCTATTTTTGCCGGAATTGTCTTGTCCAGCCCCAGCTTCTTCATCACGCCGAACATCTCCATCTCCGCGAGAATGCCTGCCGCCTGCGCCGGGTCGCCGGGCCGTACTGCGTATTCCTGCATATCCAGCGGGACGGGGGCTTCAAGGGTTATCTCGGCAAGCCTGCGGCTGAGTTCTGCGCTTTCCCTGCCGTTTTCGAGCTTTGCGCGCACGCCCTTTGTCACCTCGATATCCGCGAGGTTGTCGTAGATGTACTGCACCGTGTGGTACTTCTGGATAAGCCCCAGCGCGGTCTTTTCGCCCACCCCGGGCACCCCGGGAATGTTGTCGGAGCTGTCCCCCATGAGGGTCTTTACCTCCAGCATTTCACGCGGGGTGACGCCGTAGACCTCCGCTATTTTCGCGGGGGTGTAGAGGATATCCTCCTTGTTGGTGGCGAGGCGCACAGTCACCTTGTCGGTTATCAGCTGGAAGCTGTCGCGGTCGCCGGTGGAAATGGTGCACGCGCCCCCCTGCCTTTCCGCTTCATGGGAAAGCGTGCCGATGATGTCGTCGGCTTCGTAGCCCTCTTTCTCGACGATGGTTACGCCCAGCGCTGCGAGGAGCTGCTTTATCACGGGCATCTGCGCGCGGAGTTCGTCGGGCATTCCGTGACGGGTGCCCTTGTAATCCGCGTACATCTTGTGCCGGAATGTCGGCGCATGCAGGTCGAATGCCACGGCGACATGGTCGGGCTGTTCCTCCTTGAGCAGCTTGAGGTAGATGTTCATGAACCCGGTGAGCGCGTTGGTGGGCATTCCCTTTTTGTTGGTGAGCAGACGTATCCCGTAGAATGCGCGGTTCATTATGCTGTTGCCGTCTATTACAAGAAGCTTCATTTTTTCTCCTTTGGGGTAATGCATGTGCCTTCCCGTTTGCATACAATCAGATATTGTCCCGCACCAGCGGGACTCCAAAATTCCGAATTCCGAATTCATAATTCCGAATTAAATTTTATCACGTTTCTTTCGGCTTTGCCTTATTTGCAGAAACGTCGTCCATTCTGATGTCCCTGAGCACGTTGGGGCTGAGCTTTTTGAGCATGAGCAGCGTGCAGAAGCCGGTGAATGCGCCCCCGATTATCGCGGAAGCCGCAAGTATCGGCGCGTAGGCAAGCACGAAAAAGTTGTTGTAGATTATCACGGCTGTGAGCATCTGCCCGGCTATGTGAGCCAGCGCGCCGCCCACGCCGACAAGGGGCAGCCAGTTTTCGCGGTTCTTCTGCGGCAGCACGCGCCGTAGGAGCAGCATGGTGCCAAGGGCGCATATTCCGCCCATAACGCCGTAGAAGAGGTTCATGACCGCGCCGGTTATGAACGCCGCGACGAAGCAGCGCAGTATCACCACCACCATCGCTTCACCGCTGGACCACCTGCCGCCTATGTAAAGCATGAACATCGTCACGATGTTGCCGAGACCCACGCGCACGCCCGGCAGGGGGCATATCGGGGGCAGCCACGTTTCCACCGCGGAGAGTACCGCTGCGATGCATATGAACAACGCGCACATGGCTATCTTTCGTATTTTCTGCGTCACTGTACATGCTCCTTTCTGTTATCGTCGCGCGGAGCGGACATTATGTGCGATACCTGCTCCGCTATTATCATCAGGTCTGAGGGCGCCGGGGGCTTTTCCGGCTGCGGGGGGACTTCCCGCACGGGCGCGGGGGCTTCTGCGGGCTTTGTGCGGGTGAGGGTGTAGTCGCTCTCAGTCAGCGACGCCGGGGAAATACCCAGCAGCCAGCCGCGTAAGTACCCCGCGCCGAAGCCGCACAGCGCAGCCGCTGCGGAAACCAGCATCAGCGCCCCGCAGACGGCGAACAGAGTGCCGCCAAGAATAAAGCAGATGACTGCGTACACGATGTTGAGGACATAACTCACCGTTGCTATGTACGTATCCCCGGGCACTGCCATCAGCGCCGCAGCGCAGGAAGCCAGCGCCCCCACCGTCAGCAGCGCGCCCGTGAGCGCCCCGCCCATCGAAAATCCCATTATGACGCAGACCAGCGCCATAACGCACTGTATATAGAAGCACGCGTGCACCACCCGGCGCAGCACAGCCGCCCGGGACTGCCGCGCTTCCACAAAATCCGTGACTATGCCAGCGCCGTCCGTGCTGAAATGCACCAGGCGCCTTTTGAGTTTCTCCAGCATGTTCACACCAACCTCACCATAGGAAAGTTATGGCTACTTCTGAAAACCTTGTTTTTTCAAACCGGTTTTCAGATGTTCCCTTATCAGAGTTCCTCCAGTTCCCTTAGCCACAGCGCGGAGGAAGCGTCGCTGGGCATTCTCCAGTCCCCGCGGGGGGAAAGCGTTACGGAGCCGACCTTTACGCCGTCGGGCAGGCAGCTTCTCTTGAACTGCTGCGAGAAGAACCTGCGGTAGAACGTCCTGAGCCATTTAAGGATAGTTTCACGGTCGTAGCTGCCCATGAACGCGTACTCCGCCAGCCGGAACACCTTTTTTGGCGGAAATCCCCAGCGAATGCCGTTGTACAGGAAGAAATCATGCAGTTCGTAGGGACCCACCAGGTCCTCGGTTATCTGGGCGATGTCGCCGTTTTCGTCCGCGGGCAGGAGTTCCGGGCTGACCGGCGTGTCGAAAATGCTTATCAGCACCTCCCGGAGTTCCGCGTTGTCAACGGTGCCCGCGTAGTATTTCACGATGTGGCGCACCAGGGTCTTGGGCACGGAAGCATTCACGCCGTACATCGAGATGTGGTCGCCGTTGTAGGTAGCCCAGCCCAGCGCGAGTTCCGAAAGGTCGCCGGTGCCCACCACCATGCCGTTTTCAGCGTTCGCGAGGTCCATGAGTATCTTGGTGCGCTCGCGTGCCTGGCCGTTCTCGTATACAACGTTGTGGACGCTCTCGTCGTGCCCTATATCGGCGAAATGCTGCCTTACCGAAGCCGCGATGTCGATGACCCGCAGCTGCGTGCCCAGGAGTTCGCACAGGCGTTCCGCGTTGCTGCGGGTGCGCTTTGTCGTGCCGAAACACGGCATAGTCACCGCGAGTATGTCGGAAGCCGGACGTCCCAGCAGCTTCATTGCTTCCACGCAGACCAGCAGCGCCAGGGTGCTGTCAAGACCACCGGAAATGCCTATCACCAGGGTTTTCGCGTTGGTGTGGCGTATGCGTTTTTCAAGCCCGTGTGCCTGCATGGTGAGGATATCCTCGCAGCGCTTGTCCTTTTCTGCGGAAGCCTGCGGCACGAACGGCGTGCGCACGACGGCGCGGGTGAGCGTTGTTTCTGAAACGCCCATGCTGAACGGAACGCGGCGCATTCCCGCGCGGAGCCCACCGGTGAAGCTGGTGTTCCTGCGGCGCTCGGCAGAGAGTTTCTGCACGTCTGTCTCGGTGACTGTCAGCCCGGTGGAATACAGCCGGCTTTCCGCGAGGACAGCGCCGTTTTCCGCGATGATGTCGTGGCCGCTGAACACCAGATCCTGGGTGCTTTCCCCGGAGCCTGCGCTGGCGTAGATATAGCCGCACAGCAGCCTTGCGGACTGCCCGCTCACGAGGTCGCGACGGTAGGCGTCCTTGCCGATGGTTTCGTTGCTTGCGGAGAGGTTCGCGATAATCGTCGCGCCCCCCAGCGCAAGGGAAATGCTGGGAGGTTCCGCAGCCCAGAGGTCCTCGCAGAGTTCCGCAGCGAAAACGAGTTCCGGAATTTCGCGGCACTCAAACAGCAGCCCCAGCCCGAACGGGACGCATTCCCCGAACAGCGCGATGTCGTACTGTCCCTCGGGCGCAGCGGTGAAATGGCGCTTTTCGTAGAATTCGTTGTAGTTCGGCAGGAATTTCTTGGGAACTACGCCCAGCACGTTACCGTCCTTTATGACGACGGCGCAGTTGTAGAGTTCCCCGCGGAAGCGCAGCGGGCAGCCCACTGCAACGAGCATGTCCATGCCTGCGGTGTGCGCGGTTATCTTTTCGAGAGCCGCGAGCGCGCCGTCGAGAAGTTCCTGCTGGAAAAACAGGTCCTGGCAGGTGTAGCCGGTAATGCAGAGTTCCGGCAGCACCAGAATGCGCACCCCCTGCGCGTGTGCCCTGTCGATGAGCGCGGTTATCTCAGCGCGGTTGTATTCACAGTCGGCTACCTTTATGTCGGGAGTTCCGGCAGCGACTTTTATAAATCCGTCCTTCATTGTTTGTCCCCTTTGTTTATATTGTTATCCATTATATATTATATACGCTTTTGGGAGAAAAATCAAGAGATAACGGAACAATAAATTTAATTCGGAATGCGAGTTTTGCGCACTTGTGTGCATAATGCTGATGGATTATGTAACGGGCTGCGCAAAACTATATTCGGAATTATGGTATCGCCTACGGCGATAATATTTTAAAAACTTTGATATGAAACAACACAGGGCGAAAGATAATCTCTCGCCCTGTGTATTTTATAGTAAATCTTTTGAGATAACGTCCCGCGTAGCGGGACACCACAATTCCGAATTCCGCATTCCGAATTCCGAATTGAACAAAGTTCCGAATTACGAATTACGAATTAGAAGAAAATTCTCTCCTCAATGTAGCTCCTGACTTCTGCCAGCGGAATGCGCACCTGCTGCATGGAGTCGCGCTCGCGTACTGTTACGCAGCCATCGTTCTCGGTGTCGAAGTCGTAGGTGATGCAGAACGGGGTGCCTATCTCGTCCTGTCTGCGGTAGCGCTTGCCGATGGCGCCTGCGTCGTCGAAGTCAACGATGAAGTGCTTTGCGAGCTCGTCGTGGAGTTCCCCTGCCTTCTCGCTGAGCTTCTTGGAGAGCGGGAGTATCGCAGCCTTGACGGGAGCCAGCGCCGGGTGCAGGTGCATAACGGTGCGGCTGGTGCCGTCCTCAAGCTGTTCCTCGTCGTAAGCGTCGCATACGACTGCCAGGAACAGACGCTCAACGCCCAGCGACGGCTCGATAACGTACGGAACGTACTTCTCGTTGGTCTCGGGGTCGAAATACTCGAGGCTCTTGCCGGAAGTCTTCATGTGCTGTGTGAGGTCGTAGTCTGTGCGGTCTGCAACGCCCCAGAGTTCGCCCCAGCCGAACGGGAACATGAACTCGAAGTCGGTGGTAGCCTTGGAGTAGAAGCAGAGTTCCTCGGGGCTGTGGTCGCGGAGCCTGATGTTCTCCTCCTTAAGACCGAGGGAGAGCAGGAAGTTCTTGCAGTATGTTCTCCAGTACTGGAACCACTCGAGGTCGGTGCCGGGCTTGCAGAAGAACTCAAGTTCCATCTGCTCGAACTCGCGCACGCGGAAGATGAACTGACCGGGGGTTATCTCGTTTCTGAAGGACTTGCCCACCTGCGCAACGCCGAAGGGTACCTTTTTGCGGCTGGTGCGCTGGATATTCGCGAAGTTGACGAAAATACCCTGAGCGGTCTCGGGACGGAGATATATCTCGTTCTTGCTGTCCTCAGTCACGCCCTGGAACGTCTTGAACATCAGGTTGAACTGACGGATATCCGTGAAGTTGGTGGAACCGCAGTTGGGGCACTTTATGCCGTTCTCGCGGATATAAGCCATCATCTGCTCGTTGGTCCAGCCGTTGGCGTCGCCGCCGTTGTCCTCGATGAGCTTGTCTGCGCGGTGACGGGTCTTGCAGTCCTTGCAGTCCATCAGCGGGTCGGAAAATCCGCCCACGTGGCCGGAAGCCACCCATGTCTGCGGGTTCATCAGTATAGCGGAGTCAAGCCCTACGTTGTACTTGTTCTCCTGAATGAACTTCTTGCGCCATGCGTTCTTGATGTTGGTTTTCAGCTCCACGCCGAGGGGGCCGTAGTCCCATGTGTTGGCAAGTCCGCCGTAGATCTCGCTGCCGGGGTAAACGAAGCCTCTGCCCTTGCACAGGGCAACGATCTTTTCAAGGGTCTTTTCTGTGTTGTTCATATCTGTTTCCTTTCAGCCCTGCATGGCTTGCAGGGACAGTAAAATGTATCTCCTATAGTATAGCGCAAATCCCCCGATAAGTCAAGGGGGGGGAGTTCAATTCGGAATTATGAATTCGGAATTCGGAATTTATGTGTCCCGCTACGCGGGACGTTATTTCAAAAGATTTACTATAAAATACACAGGACGAAAAAACCACTTTCGCCCTGTGTTGTATCTATCAAAGTTATTTAAATTCGTCCGCGAAGCGGACAACCACAATTCCGAATTCCGAATTCCGAATTACGAATTGAACGCAGTTTCCTGCCCTTTGTGCATCACATCTTACTTCAAAAATCCCTCGATGATCTTTTCCTCGGCTTCCTCGCGGGTGAGACCGAGGGAGCACAGTTTCAGTATCTGTTCGCCTGCTATCTTGCCGATGGCGGCTTCGTGGATGAGCGCTGCGTCTACGTTTGCGGCGTTCAGCGCGGGCTGTGCGTCAACGCGGCCGTTCTCTGCGAGTATCGCGTCGCACGCCGAGTGCCCGGTGCACCGGGTGTTTCCCTCAATGACGGAATAGAACGCCTGGTGGGAATTCCCCCGCGCCACCGAGCGGGAAACCAGGTCCGCGCCGCAGTCCTCGCCGTTTAGCTCGACCTTGAACTTTGTCACCGCGTCCTCGTCGCCGTCGGTCATTATGCGCTCCCGCACGACTATCTTCGCGCCCTTGTCCAGCACTGCGGAGGTGCTGCGGGTGGTGCGGTCGACTCCGCGCAGCTGCACCGTGTCCATCTCGAGGTAGGAATCCTCTTTCAGGTAGGCGTCAGTAACCGGGTCTATCTTTCGCAGCCCCGTGCCCTTGCCGGTGCCGATGTGCTTTTCCTTGTACAGCACCCTCGCGCCTTTCTCGAGGAAGAAGCGGTGAATGCCGTTGTGGCGCGCGGTCTCCGAGCCGTCGCTGTGTACTCCGCAGCCTGCCACAATCACCACGTCCGCGCCCTCGCCGACATAGAAGTCGTTGTAAACCAGGTCGTCCACGTCTGAATGCGTAACGCACGCCGGAATGTACACCGTTTCGCCTTTGGTGCCTGGCTTTATGCGGATATCGATGCCGGGCTTGTCCGTCTTGGAGGTTATCGTGATGTTCTCAGAGGACCTGCGCCCCGCGCACTGGCTGTCCTGACGGATATTGTACGCCCCCTGGAAGCCGGTGGCGCTGTCGTAGTCCGAAATGACCTTGAGCATTTCTGCGGTGACGCTGTTGAATTCAGCCTTGTTCATCTCGCTCATCTGCATGCGCCTCCATTCTTCTGCGGTGCGGCTGCGGGACAGCGCCCCGAAAATTCACCCCTGAGCAGCAGCGGCAGGATATCGTCACGCTTGCCGCTGGTGCGTATCTTTCCGTCCGCGACTACCACTATCTCGTCCGCGATGGAAAGTATGCGTTCCTGGTGCGAGATTATCACCAGGGAGCCGCTGGTGCTGCTGCGGATATCCTCGAAGGTCTCCACCAGCTTCGCGAAGCTCCACAGGTCTATGCCGGCTTCCGGCTCGTCGAACACGGAAAGCTTCGCGCCGCGCGCCAGCACGGTGGCTATCTCTATGCGCTTTGCCTCGCCGCCGGAGAGCGCCGCGCTCATCTCGCGGTCGATGTATTCCTCGGCGCACAGACCTACCTTTGCAAGCAGCCCGCAGAGTTCCCCGACGCTCAGCTTTTTCCCCGCGGAAAGCTCCAGCAGGTCGCGCACGGTCAGACCCTTGAACCTCACCGGCTGCTGGAATGCGTATGCAACGCCCAGTTTCGCGCGGGAGGTGATGTCCATATCCGTGATGTCGGTGCCGTCGAGTATCAGGCGGCCGCTGTCGGGCTTCTCGACGCCGGCTATCAGCTTCGCGAGGGAAGTCTTGCCGCCGCCGTTGGGTCCTGTTATGACTGTCAGCCTGCTGTCAAGTCTGCAGCTTATTCCGTTTATTATAGTATCGCCGTCCGGAATTTTCCAGACCAGCTCTTTTAGTTCCAGCAAATGTATCGCTCCTTTCAAGTGTACAATAGTATTCTACCACAATGCCGCCTTTATGTCAAGGCAGGGAAAATCTGCAGTGATTTGCAGTGCGGTATGGGTTATACTCGTTAAAAAACGGAGGAGGTCAATACCCATGAAAGAGATATTCCAGCTGATAAACCCGGATAACACGATTTCGATGAACCGCTACCTGGCGCATTCCATAGGGCTTTGCGAAGCGATAATATACAGCGCGCTGCTGTCGAAGCACGCGTGGTACGAGAGCCACGACAAGCTCACGGAGGACGGGTGGTTCTTTTCGACGATAAGCGACCTTGAGGAATCCACCGCGCTCTCTGGTTACCAGCAGCGCCGCTGCATAAGGAACCTCGAAGCCGCAGGGCTGATAGAATGCCGCATGCGGGGAATTCCGGCGCGCAGGTACTTCCACATTAACGACGACGTGGAACTGCTGAAAAGCCTGATAGCCCAGGGCGAAGAAAGAACCCCGGACAGTTATAAAGCGCCTTCACAGCAAGCATTGCAGGAACTTGACAGCAAGGAATGCAGTTCCTCAACGGCAAGCTGTGAAGAAAATACATACAAAACCAAAGTCAATAATACTAAGAAAGAAACTGAAGTTATTTCAAATCAAAACGCAGCCGCGCAGATATGCGCGCAAAGGCTCGCGCAGGACTATGGAGAGAGCTTTGCGGAGCTTGCGTGCGACGTGGTTTCAGAGGGGCTTGCGGGGAAAATAAACCTGACGTCCGACGGACGGACTATACCAGCGGACGATATTATTTTCGCCTACGGCGCGGTGGAATACGAGGACGTATGCCATGTTGCGGAATACATCACCGGAAACGGAAAGATACGCAACATCGCCGCCTACATGAAAAAGGCGCTCTATTCAGCCGTTAAGGAACGCCGGAGCTTCCCGCAGGAAAAGCCGAAGGAGCAGAAACTGCAGGACGATATTCTCTCAGAACTCCGGGCGCAGTACTTGTGATAATTCGTAATTTTGCGCACTTGTGTGCATAATGCAAATGGATAAAGTAACGGGCTGCGCAAAACTCCGAATTTTAGAGGTGACCTTAATTCATCACCAGCCCTACCGCGCGCCAGCCGTTTTCCGTGTTCACCGCGAATATCGTGTTGTCCGCGGGGTAGGAGTAGGTCTCGCCGTAGTAGACGTTGTGGGTGTAGCTTACCCGCACCGCGTAGCATTCGTCGGAATATCTCGTCACCCGCAGCACCTTTTCCTCCGAGAAGTCGTACCCCGTGTGGTAGGTGTAGAACTGTCCCTCGTAGGTTTTCAGGTCGCTGTACAGCTTTGTTTCCTGCGGAATGTACCCCGAAATCGACGAGAAATACACGTCGTTCGCGATGTACTTCGAGTACGTCTCCGAGAATTCCAGCGCGAATTCCGCAGCGCTGTCAGCCGTTTCACCGGAAGCCTCCGGCATGCCGCAGACGTATTTCGTGCCGTTCTGTTCCGGCTTCAGCTCCCTGCCGGAAGAGTCGCGGAAAGTCACCCGGGGGGAATACATCAGCCCGGCGACGGTGCAGGTGTTCATGACAGGCGCGGAACTCAGGTAGTCGCCGAAATTCGCGGCTTCGGCGATGGGGGCGGTGGTGATATTCTCCCCCGCAAGCGGTATTCCGTTTATTTCCGCGCTGCAGCCGGTGGGGTAGGTGAGGGTCACGCGCTCGTTTTTCACCGGGGTGACGCCGGTGATACTCGCGGGGCCGTATTCCGCAAGCCCGTAGAGGTCGTCGGTTCCGGTCTGCTTCATCGTCAGGAACGCCACCGCGTCCTCTCCGCACATGACGGTGTAGACGGGTGCGTCCTTGGCGGATCTTTTCAGGTTCTTTTTCAGCGAGAATTCCCCGGTGAAACGCTCGTCTATCTGGTTTTTCAGCATTTCCTCCGTTTCATAGGGGGAAATATCGCGCTCCGCTGCCGCGTAAAGCAGCGTGTGGTCGCCGGAATTCAGCTGTTCGGTTATCGCGTCGGTGACGTGGTATATCTGGGTGGCTTCATACCGCGAGAGGAACTTCCAGAGTTCCCCCAGACCCACCGCAGCTGCGGAAAGCGCCCCCGCCAGCAGCACGAAGTAGATCGCGTAAAAGACTATCGAGCCTGTCTGTTTTTTCGTGAGTTTCACCCGGCGTCACCGTCCTTTGCGCGCACCAGTATCGCGGTGGGCATTTTGCGCAGCCCGATAAGGCTGGCGTTCTGGTTTATCATCTCGCCGTTGTACATCATCGTGGTGGAAGAGCCGCCGTCGAGGTTCGCAGCGTTGACCGCGCCGAAATCCAGCATGACGTCGCGCACGTCCGCAAGGCTGGCGCCTATCGAGTTGGACTGCCGCCCGTCGATGGCGAGCAGCAGCATCGCGCCGTCCGCACGCTGACCTATCGCGGTGCGGGGGTTCAGCCCGCTGCCGTCGCCCAGCGCCTCGACGGGTTCCCCGTTGACTATAAGTATGGGACCGAACTTCACCGCGTCGCGCACGCCCATGGCTACTGCGTCGTAGACGTTCATCATGCCGACGACGAGCTTGTTTTCGTCAGTTATGCCGATGGTGTCCCAGGAATATGGCTCGCCCCAGAGCAGTTCCCCCTCGGACATGACTATGCCCCAGGGCTCGCCTCCGGTCATGTGCCCGGGTCGGTCGTCGAAGCCGCCCCCGTTTATCCCCGCGACAACGTTGTCATAGGAACTTATTATGTCGGGGAGCGTCTTTCCCGCCTGGCTCTGACCGTATGCGCCGGAAATTCCCACGAACACGCGGGACGGGTCGTAGACTATCATCATCTTGCCCTTGAACGTTGAACCGCTGACGTCCATGATGTCGATGCCGTCGCCGTCCGGGTCGATGTCGGGGTCGGCTTCTGCGGCCTCCTGGACTTCCGCGGGGGTGGGTATCCTGACAAGATCGGGGTCGGTGATGTCGTCGGTCTCTTTGATGGCGTTCTGCGCCACTATCTCGTTCACCGTTTCGTCCGACAGGAATATATGCGGCACCCACTTTATCGCGGAGGTCTCCTTGCAGGAGATGACGAACAGGTTGCGCGCCGTGACCGACGGTCCCTTTTCCATGACGTAGACGAGCCCCAGCAGCGCCGCAAGCGCCGCGAGTATCACAGTCGCCAGAATGAGGACTATGCGCCGCACCACGCACCATATCATTTTCGGCTTTCTTTTCCTGAAGCGCGGGCGCGTGCGCTGCGGCTCCCTTGTTGAAACTGTATCTGACGCGTTATTCACGTTATCTCCTTTCAGTCTGCGTATACCCAGTCACGCTGAATGCCGAAGCTGACGAAGAACAGCAGCGTATCCGTGACAAGCTTGAACACCGTCTGCAGAAGCCCGGCTTCCGTGCCGGACAGCGCGGAAATTCCCCGCACCAGCAGCGCCGAAACGATGAGCTGCGCGAACGCAAGTATGTAATATCTCACCGCGGAACGCCCGAGGTTCCTGCCGGAGCGGAAAACACGGCTGCGGTTGAGAATGAAGTTCACCAGCGAGGAAACCACCCGCGCGCCGGCTGTCGCGACGATGATGCGCAGGCTCTCGTTGTCCCCGAAAAGGGGAACGGCGAGCAGGTTTATCAGCGTGAACAGCCCGAGGTCGATGAGCGAGCACACCCCGGAGCTGAGCATGAACCGGAATATCACCCCGTAAATGCGCAGGGAATCCCGCAGGGGGTGGAAATGCGTGCCGGAATTGTTGTCGTTGTAGATGGTGAGGATAGGTTCCTCGTCGAAGGGCAGCCCCAGCCGCTTCATTTCAAGCAGCATGTTGGTCTCATATTCGAAGCGTTCCCCGGAAAGGCTGCACATCGGCGCGAGATAGCTCAGCGGCAGCGCCCGCAGCCCGGTCTGGGTGTCCGATATCCTTATGCCGCACAGCAGCCGGAACACCAGCCGCGTCGCGGTGTTGCCGAAGCGGCTTTTCGGCGGCACGTCCTCCCCCGAGAAATCGCGCACGCCCAGCACAGCCCTGCCGCTTTCCGACATTTTCTGCGCGCAGCGGTAAATGTCGCGGGGGTCGTGTTGCCCGTCGTCGTCCGTGGTGACTACGCCGTCGCACTGCGGCATGTGCTCCAGCACATATGAGAATGCGGTCTTGAGCCCGCGCCCCTTTCCGCGGTTGGTATCGTGGTGCAGCACGACGCATTCCGGCATTTCAGAAAGCCGCGCGAATATATCCGCGCATTCCGCACGGCTGCCGTCGTCCACTATCACTATCTGCCCGAACCCCGCAGAAGTCAGCCCCCCGACGACGGTGAATATTTTCTCTGTGGGGTCGTATGTGGGGATAACTACCGGTACGTTCATCTTACACTCCCCTTTTCCCTTTTTTATCATGCATCGCTTGTTTTCGCCATTTGATTATAGCACATCATTATTCATTTGTAAATAGATTTCCCTTGTTTGTAACTAATTTGTAACTATGATTTTCTTCTATAAATAAGACAGTGGGAACGGAAAAAGGTTACACAAAAATCCACAATATTACATTTTGTTATTGAAATTTCCATGCGGATATGATATAATAAAAAACGCAAAGCGTTTATTATATATCAAAATGCCTTGCACATGCGTTCGCTTTCAGCGAACTACGTGTATATCGGATAAACAAAAATGCAATGTATAAAAATCGTTAAAATTTGAGCATTTTTGTTGACACATTATTTTATTCGTGCTACAATGTCTGGTAGGACATGATCGTATCGGGCATTGTCGGCAATGACGGGATCGGAGGGCACAGTGGGCGATAACATCACGCTTACAAGGCAGCAGGCAGAACAGAAGATTAACACGCTCAGGCGGCTGTTCACCTCGGTAAGACTGGTTCACGAGGGTGAAAAGGACGAAGCCGGCGCGGCAGTGCAGGAGGCTTTCCGCACGGGGAAGCAGGTCTCGCGGCTGGAATCCGTCGGCGACGGGGTCTTTCAGATAATGGCAGAATACGTCTGCGTGGACGGTTCCCCCTGCGTTATAGAGACGGCTGGCAGGGATCCCGCAGGTCCCGTCGTCGGCACGGACAGGGAGAGCAGGAACTCCGCAGTCGCCGGGCAGACGGCGCAGGAGCGCGAGGACAAGCCTGATATCCTCATCGTCGAGGACAATGATATGAACCGGCTGCTGCTTTCGCGGATACTGGAGAGCGCCTACACGGTGCATACCGCTGAAAACGGCAGACAGGCGCTGGAGGAGATAGAGCGGCTGGGCGCGCGGCTTTCGATAGTCCTGCTGGATATAATCATGCCGGTGATGAACGGCTTCGACGTGCTGGAGGCGATGAACGCCGGCAACATCACGGACGACATTCCGGTGATAATGATATCCAGCAACGACGACGCAGAAACGGTGCGAAAGGCGTTCAGCCTGGGCGTTTCGGACTTCATCGGCAAGCCCTACAACGCGGGCGTTGTAAAGCAGCGCGTCAACGACACGATAAAGCTTTTCGCAAAGCAGCGCCGGAACTGACGGCAGCTTCCCGGAGATACCGTAATTTCACCTTTAAAAACCTTGGAGGAGACATATGATGACAATAAGAGAATGCTACGACAAGATGGGCTCCGATTTCGACGCCGTTCTTGGCAGACTTTACAGCGAGGCGCTCATCTCAAAGTTCGCGGTGCGCTTCCTCGACGACCCCAGCTTCGGGGAACTCACCTCCGCGCACGCAGAAGGCAGGGTGCAGGACGCGTTCCGCGCGGCTCACACGCTCAAGGGCGTCTGCCTTAATCTCGGTTTCGACAGGCTCTACGAGGTAAGCTCCGCGCTCACCGAAATGCTCCGCGGTGGCGTTATGGACGGCTCCGACGACATGCTCAGGCAGGTGGAGGAAAGGTATAACCAGACGGTTGCAGTACTCAGAGAATTCAAAGGGTAACCGGGGATTTGGGCAATTCGTAATTCGTAATTCGTAATTGTGGTATCGCCTCCGGCGATAATATCTTAAAAACTTTTATAGAAACACTACAGGGCGAAAGTTTACCTCTCGCCCTGTGCATTTTATAGAAAATCTTTTTTAGATAACGTCCGCGAAGCGGATACATAAATTACGAATTACGAATTACGAATTGAATTATTGACTTTTCCCCGAAACTGTTCTATAATAAAACCAGTGACCCGAATATCGTCGTTCAAGGAGGAAAAACATGGACGAAATGAATAACGCCCCGGAACAGAGCCAGCCGGTAAACAGCCAGCCCGTTTCCCAGAGTGCCACCGCGCCCCGGCAGATGTCCCCGGCAGAAGAAATGCTCGTCATGCAGCGCATGGACCAGGAACTCCTCGGGATATGCAACGGCATAAACTACATGGACTGCATAGGCGCCGTGCGCACCCTCGCCTATATCTGCGAGAGAGGCTACGCGCCGGTGATGCTCGACCACTACCTGCCGGGGGTATGTTCCGGCATTGACCAGGTGCTGGTGCGCGTCGCAGACCCCAACTACCTCAACGCCGTCTGCCAGGAAGCCGCGCAGCACCCCGCGCTGGACCGTCACCCTGCGACAAGGCAGTTCGTGGAAAGGGTGCAGTCGCAGTTCCGCACTGCCGAGGTGAACGCCCGCACCTACCGCGGCATAGTTTTCGGCAGCATGCAGGAACTCAATGAGGCGCGCGCCGAGGAAGCCGAAATGGAGATGATAATGCGCTCCACCGCAAGGGACAACATGGAGAGCGTGATGGCTGCCATACAGCGCATGAATGCATTCCGCACCAGGCTGCGGGACTACTACATAAGCGTGCTCAACGAGTGGCTCGACGAGTGCGACCGCGCTGCACGCACCTACCACGGCATGATATACGACACCATAGAGATACGCAACGCGGCAGAAGCGGAGTACCAGTCCAACCTGGAGTACGTGAACTCCATCGACCGCAGCAGCGAGGAAGCCGTAAAGGCAGCCTACGACCGCCTGTGCGCGGACAAATACCCGTCCTCAGACGAGCTGAAAGCGGAACTCGCAGCGGTGCTGAAAGCCTACGACACGCAGTTCCGCACGGTGGACGGCATACTGCTGCCCACCCGCGAGGAAGCAGCCGTATCCCGCAAAGAACTCGAGGAAATAACCACGCTCATGCCAAAGGCAGACCCCGAGGACGAGCCGGCGCTGCTTGAGATAAAGGCACGGCTGGAACTCATGCACCCGCCTGTGCGCGACAGATACCTCAACTATATCAACAGCCTGCTGGCAAGCTACGACATGCGCATACGCACGTTCCGCGGGGTGGTATACGACACCCGCGAGGAAGCCGCGGCGCTCCGCTCCGAGAACGACGAGGCAGAACGTATCTGGAGCACGGTACGCGCCGACGACGAGCAGAGCATGTTCAACGCAAAGGCAGAGATGGAGAAGTTCACGACGTTCCTCAAGGAAGAGAACACCGCAAGGCTCGACAAAATGCTCACCGACCTTGACACTGCGCTGCGCACGTTCAACGGCAGGCTCTATCCCACCCGTGAGGAAGCTTCCACAGCCGGTGCGGAATACAACGAGATAGCGCAGATGATGTCAACCCTCGACACGCAGGACGAGCAGGCGATACTCACGGCGCGTGCAAGGGTCGCCGAGATGACCAGCGAATACGGCGCGAACGCCCTCGCAAATCTCGACAACATGTGGCGCGCCTACGACCTGAACCTGCGCACCTACCTCAACATCGTGTTCGACACCCGCGAGGAAGCCGCGAACGCGCGCCGGACCCGCGAGGAATTCTACCGCATGGAGAGCACGATGGACCTGTTCCAGCCGGCTTCTGTGATGGCGCTGGAGAATTACGCGAATTCCACGCTCAGCGAGAAGATGCGCCCCGAGGCGCTGGCGCTCATCGCGGACTTAAAGGACGTGCTGCAGAACGTGAACAAGGTGTTCACCGAGAACAGCACCAACGACCCCGCGACCGACAAAAAGGGCAGCGCCGAGATATACAAGCAGGCTGAAAAGCTCATCCCGAGAATGGAGCGCTACCACCTCAACACCAACGGCATGCACACCGTCATGGAGCGCCATTACGCTTCCCTCAACCCCGGGCAGAAGATGGTTGCGTTCTTCAAGGGGAAGAAACACGGGAAGCAGAATTGATTCGTAATTCGTAATTCGGAATTATGGTATCCGCTTCGCGGATAATATTTTAAAAGATTTACAACAAAATGCACAGGGCGAAAGATAATCTTTCGCCCTGTGTTGTTTTATAGTAAATCTATTTTAGATAATGTCCCGCGAAGCGGGACACAATAATTCCGAATTCCGAATATAGTTTTGCGCAGCCCGATACTTTATCCATTTGCATTATGCACACAAGTGCGCAAAACTCGAATTCCGAATTGAACCACTGCTCCTGTCGGTCAGACGAACTCATACGAATAGCTGAACGGGTCCACTGCCGTGCCGTTTACGCGGGTCTCGAAGTGGAGGTGGTTGCCGGTGGACCAGCCGGTGGAACCGACGTAACCGATGACGTCGCCCTTGTTGACTGTCTGCCCCACGCTCACCGTGACTGCGCTGCAGTGCGCGTAAACCGTGGAAAGCTCCCCACCGTGGTCGATGATGATGTAGTTGCCGAAGCCGCCGTGCCAGCCACCGTCGCCGTAAGCCGTGATGACCGTGCCGCCCTGCGCCGCGTAGATGTTCTTTCCGCCGATGCCGGCGTTGCCGACGTCAATGCCGTAGTGATTTCCACCGCGCCATGCGTCATAGCCGAAGTAGGTGGTTATGTACTGCAGGTTGCTGTCCAGCGGCCACCTGAACCCGTCGGAACTGTACACCGTGCCGCCGCTGTTCTCAGCCTGCTTTGCGCGGATAAGCTCCTTGATAGCCGCGTTGATCGCCTCGACGTCCTCGTTGGAGGCGTTAATCTCGCTGCGTATCTGGCTCATCTGGCTCTTGAGGTCCTCGTTGTCGCTGCTGAGGTCGTAGAGGTCGCTCGTGCGGGAATCCGCTATCTGCTGCACCTCCGCTTTCTTGTCCTCCAGGTCGGAAAGCTCCCCCTCCAGCGCCGTCTTTTTGTCCAGCAGGTCCGCCTTTTCGGCGTTGAGCTGCTTTATGTCGTCCTCCAGCCCCTCGATGAGCTGCTGCTGCTCGTGGATATCGTCCAGCAGGCTGTTCATGAAATCCATGTTCTGCTCGCTGATGTTCTGCACCACGTCAACGTACGTGAAGAAGTTGTACCAGTCGTCGGAGCCCTCGAGTATCGGCAGCGTGTCGGAGGTGTTGTTCATGTACAGCGCGCGTATCAGCTTCGCGAACTTTTTCAGGTTCTCCCTGTTCTGCGCTTCAAGGTCCGCGATGTCAGACTGCTTCTGCTCTATCTCGGCCTGCTTGTCCTCTATGCTCTGCTCGATGAGGTATATCTCGTTTTCCTTTTCGCCTATCTTCTGCTGCTGCGTGGTTATCAGCTGACCGTAGGTGGTTATCTCGTCGTTTATTCCCTCTATCTGCTCGCGGAGAAGCCCCATCTGCGCGTTGTTCTCGTCAACGCTGCTGCTGAGATTGCCTATCTGCTGCTCGCGCTTTTCGTTGTCCTTCTTTATCTGTTCCGCTTTCTGCTCCAGCTGCGCTATCTCCTGGTCGTAATCCTTCGTCTGCGCGGAGGCGCTGCTTATCGCGGGCGCTGCCGCAGTCATCACCGCTGCAAGTGCCGCTGCGATTATTCGTGTTCCTTTCACCATTGTTATTCATTCCCCTTTGAATTTCAGTGAATTGCTTCTATTAAATTGCTTCTAAATAATAAGACAAAATAGATCGTCTTTTGTTACATTTTTATTATACACCAGGCAAAGCCGCTATGTCAAGCGCCATATCCTGTAAATATGAATTTTCACAGGATTTTCATTCCACGCTGCGGGAATATTTCCGCGAAAATCCCCCACAATATAGCTCAGGGACGCCGACAGCCTCCCACTACGCCGAAAGGAATGAACGAACATGAAGAGATACATCGTCCTCGCTGCGGTATGCGCGCTGCTCGCAGGGGGAATTTCCGCGCTGCCTGCCGCGGTGGAAGCAGGCGTGCCGGTATGCAGCACAGTAACGCCGAAGGTGGTCAGCTACAGCGAGAGCGTGCGCAGCAGCGGGAGCCTTTCCTACATCGGGCAGAGCGACGTGACTTCCGCGCTGCCGCTGGTCATTGAGAAATTCACGGTGCAGCCCGGTGACTGCGTGACTGCCGGCGACGTCGTCGCGCGGGTGGACAGGCGGGCGAGCGAAACGTTCATCGCGGGGCTGGGGAAGGTGTCGCAGCTGGCTGCCACGACTGCGGGACTTTCCACCGCGATGTCGCTCATTCCCGACAACATCACTGCCGACCGCTCGGGGAGGGTGGTTTACACTGCGGGCAACGGGGCTTCCGTTGAAGCGGGGGGGAGCATCGCTTCGATAGCGGGGACGGATTCCCTGGTGCTGACCGCGCCGGTGAGTGAGCTGAACATCTCCCGCATAAAGACGGGGCAGCAGGTGGATTTCACGCTGACGGCATACCCCGACGACGTTTTCACCGGCACCGTCGCCCGCATAGCGGCAGCGGCGCGCAGCCAGTACAGCGGCGCCGTGCTTGAAACGGTGGTGGACGTCACGATAGTCCCCGACCGGCAGGACGAGCGGCTGTGCCCGGGGCTGACCGCGGCAGTGGAATTCCGGCTGACGGACCCGCGCAGCATATGCGTGCTGCCGTATGAAGCGATAGGGCAGGACGACGGAGGGGAATACATCTACGTGTTCGAGGGCGGTTCTGCGGTGAAGCGGCGCATATTCACCGGCGCGGAATTCTCCGACGGCACCGAGATAGTAAAGGGCGCGGCTGCCGGGGAGCGCGTGCTGCTGAGCCCTGAGGACGTTTCCGCAAACCGGTATGTGAGGGTAGACGAATGAGCATTGCTTCCACGATGATAAGCATATTCCGCAGCCGCACGCGTTCCCTGCTGACGATGGCAGGGATAGCGGTGGGGGTGTTCTCGGTGGTGCTGGTCTCCACCGTGGGGACTACAGGCACCGCGCAGGTAAGTTCCACCCTTGTCACGATGGGGGTGGACACGCTGCTGGTGCAGTCCGCGGGGAACTCGGTGTCGGTGACGATAACGGACAGCGACGTTTCCACCGTGCGCCGGGTGGACGGCGTGAAGGACGTGATGCCGCTGATGGCTTCCATGACGGAAGCGAAGATGACAGGCAGGCGGCTGGACTGCTACGTCTGGGGGGTGGACAGGTCCGCAGACCGGCTCATTTCCCTTGAAGCGGAACACGGCAGGCTGATAAACAACAGCGACTCCGCAGCGGGCAGCAAGGTTTGCGTCATCGACGAGCAGTTCGCGGTGAAGTCCTACGGCAGGAGCAACGTTGTGGGGAAATCGCTGTCGATGTTCCTCGGTGGGAAGTACCACGAGTTCGAGATAATCGGCGTGGCAAGTTCGGGGCTGTCGGGTCTGCAGGGAATGCTGACGAACATCATGCCGGGATTTATGTATATCCCGATAAGCACCATGCAGCAGCTGACGGGGCGCACGACCTACGACAAGCTCGCGGTGAAGCTTGACGACATGGACGCTGACATACCGGTGGTGGAAGCGGTGAAGCAGGCGCTGAACGCCGCGAACGGTACCACTGACGCGTATATCGTCAACAATCTTCTCGCGCAGAAGGGGCAGCTTGAGGACATTCTGGGCATAGTGACGACGGCGCTTTCGCTGGTGGCGGGAATTTCGCTTGCCGTATCGGGAATTTCAGTCATGACCACCATGCTGATGAGCGTGACCGAGCGCACCCGGGAGATAGGCATAAAGAAATCCATAGGCGCCACCGGGCGCGACATCTGCCGGGAATTCCTCTCGGAAGCGGTGGCGCTGACCATGCTGGGCAGCGCTGCGGGCGCCTCCGCGGGACTGCTGCTCTCATGGGCAGGGTGCGTCGCCGCGGGCATTCCGTTCCAGACTAACTGGCTGATGATGGCGGCAGCGGTGCTGGCTTCCGGCGCCACCGGGGCGCTTTTCGGGGCGTACCCGGCAGTCAAGGCGGCAAGGCTGAGACCGGTGGAGGCGCTGAGAAGCTGAGAAATTTTGCGCACCCGAGATGGAATGCTGATGGGTACAGCCCCGGGCTGCGCAAAATTTAATTCGGAATGCGGAATTCGGAATTGTGGTGTCCCGCTCTGCGGGACAATATTTAAAAAGATTTACTATGAAATGCACAGGGCGAAAGGGGCACTTTTGCCCTGTGTTTTCTGGTCGCTAAATTATCTTGACAACGCCTGTTGTTCTGTGATAAAATGGATATAGTGACACGTCTTTAACACTTTATTCCGGGGGTGTACTATGAGAATTATCCACATCAGCGACCTGCACATCGGCAAGCGGCTGTGCGAAACCGACCTCACCGACGACATACGCTATGCGCTTTTCGACGAGATACTCGGGCGTATCTTCCGCGAAGCCGCAGCCGAAAAAAAGCCGCAGGCGCTGATTATTTCCGGCGACATATACGACAAGAGCCTGCCCTCTGCCGAGGCTGAGGAACTTTTCGGGAAGTTCCTCGCGGCGGCGGTGGGGCTGGGCATGAAGGTGTTCGTCAGCAGCGGGAACCACGACAGCGCCCGCAGGCTGGCTTCCCATGCGGGTCTGCTGTCGGAACTCGGGGTGTACATCTCCCTGCCGTTTTCAGCGGAGACCCCCGCGCGGGTCGAGCGCCTGGGGGATTTCGACGTGGCTATGCTGCCGTATGTTTCACTGTCCGACGTGCGGGGGGAATTCCCCGACGAGGAACTCCCCGACCTCACCGCTGCGGTAAACTGCGCGCTGTCGCACGCGGGGCTTCCCGGGGAACGTCCCTGCATTCTCGCGGCGCACGCGACGGTGGGCATGGGCGTGGTAGGCGGCGCGGAAAGCGTGGACAAATCCGCGTTCGACGGGTTCGCTTACACCTGCCTGGGACATATCCACACCCCGCAGGACATCACCGATAAAATGCGCTACTGCGGCTCCCCGGTGTGCTATTCCGGCAGCGAAGCAAAGCAGCCGCAGAAGTACTGCGACATCATCGACATTGAGCCGGACGGTGCGCTTTCCGTGCGGCATGCGGAAATACACCCGCTGCACGGCTTCCGCGTGATGGAGGATACATTCGCGCGGCTGATGGGCGGGGAATACCCCCCCACCGACGACTACTGCTACATAAAGGTCGGCGAGACCGACGGCGTGGAGGGAGTCGCGGCGCTGCTGCGCACGAAATTCCCGAACATGCTGAGCCTTTCGCACGACGTGCGCGGGGGCGCTTCCGACGAGGAGGAAGCGGGAGGTTCCGGGGAGGATTTCAGCGAGGATTTCAGCAGCTTCTACAAGGCAGTCACCCACGAGGACGTTGACGAGGAAACGCTGCGCACCGCGGAATACATCTTCCACCGCACCGAGGAAGCCTGCGCGGCAGGCACCACAGCCGAGCTTGAAGCGGCAGACCCGGCGCTCTCAGACGACTGAAGGAGGGACGCAGCATGATGATACAGAAACTCGCCCTGTCGGCTTTCGGACCCTACGCCGGCAGGGAGGAAATAGACTTTTCGCAGTTCGCGGGGGAGGTGTTCCTGATAGGCGGGGACACCGGCGCGGGCAAGACCACGATATTTGACGCGATATGCTTCGCGCTTTACGGCACCGGCAGCGGTTCCCTCAGAAAGGACGGCTCCACCCTGCGCAACCAGGACGCCGGCAGAAAAGCCGAAAGCTGGGTGGAACTCACGTTCACCGCAGCCAACGGGCGCAGATACACCGTGCACCGCGCCACCGCGGAGCTGAAATCCCCGGGCAGAAAGACCGCAGCCGTGCCAGCCGACCAGGTGCGCCTCATGGACGCCGACGGCTCGGTGATATGCACCGGTTCGCGCACAGTCACCGAGGAGATAAAGCGGCTCACGGGGTTCGACCGCGACACGTTCCTGCGGGTATCGGTGCTGCCCCAGGGGGAATTCGACAGGTTCCTGACCGCCGACAGCCGCACCCGGGGTGAAACGCTGCGCCAGATATTCGGCACGCAGCTTTACGAGAATTACGCGAAAATAATCCAGAAGTGGCAGAAGAAAGCCGACGAGCAGATGTCTGCGGTGAACTCCGCGTATGAACTGCTGCTGGGCAGGTACTTCCCTGCCGACGGGGAACAGCGGTTCATCTCCGGCGCAGATGTGTACATTCCGAAATTCGAGCAGCTTCTTGCAGAATGCGACGAGAACCGCAGGGCTGCCGCAGAGGAATGCGACCGCATTTCGCAGAAATCCCTCGAGAACAACACCCGCAAAATAGCGGCAGAAAAGGCGAATGCAGCCATCGCCGAGTGGCAGTCCGCAGTGAGCGAGAAGCAGGCTCTGGACGCGCGCGCGGGTGAATTCGCGGAGAGAACCGCGCTGCTGGCGCGGCAGAAGCAGGCAGCGTCAGCGTTCCCATCGCTGGAAAGGCAGGAACGTTCGCTGTCCCGCAGGAATTCCGCTGAAAAGCGCCTTGAAGCCGCGCTCTCGCAGCAGCAGGAAGCGGAGCGCGCCCTTGAAACGGCGCAGCAGGAACGCGCCCGCGCGCAGGAACTTATCCCTGCCCGGGAAAAGGCGCTGGGCGCGCTGCCGGGGCTTGAAGCGCTTCTCACCCGCTGCGAGGAAGCCCGCGCAGCCCTGGAAAAGTGCCGTCAGACCGAAAAGCTCATCGAAAACGCCCGTGCGCTGCTGGCTGAAAACGCCGCGAAGTCAGGCGCGTGCGAGAATTCCGCGGAGAAACTGGCGGCTGAGATAAGCGCTGCGGAACTGCTGGCGGCAGGCGCTGCGGGGGCGCAGGCTGAATTCCGGGAGCTTTCCGCGCAGAAAGAACGCGCAGCCGCGCTCTTGCAGGAAATAGCGGCGCTGGGTGAATTCCGGCAGGAACTCGCGGCAGCCGAGGGGGCTTCGCAAAAGGCTGCGAAAGCCCTCGACGAAGCGGAACTCGCAAGCGCCGAGCTGCACCGCAAATACTACGCCGGTGAAGCCGCGCGCCTTGCGCAGAAGCTTGGCAAGGGCGCAAAATGCCCGGTGTGCGGCTCGACGGAACACCCGTTCCCCGCGCCCTGGACGGAGGATATCCCCACCCGTGAACAGCTTGAAAAGGCAGAGAAAACCGCTGAAAAACGGCGCAGCGCGAAGTCCGCTGCCGACGGCGCCCTCGCGGAATGCTCCGGCAGGCTGGAAGCGAAACGCAGTTCCGCAGCCCGGGAATACGCGCAGGTGATGGGCTGCGAATTCCCCGCAGACGGCGCCGACAAAGCCCTCGCGGAACTGCTGGAGCGGCTGGGGGAGCAGTCCCGGGAGAAGCAGGCGCGGCTAGCGGAATGCACCGCGGCTGAAAGCAAGCTCCCCGGGCTGCGCGCTGAGCGCGAACGCCTGGAGCAGCAGAAGAGCGCGCTTTCCGACGAGAATTCCCGGCTGAACGCGGAACTTTCGCGGCTGAACAGCGAGCATTCCGCGCAGACGGCGGCCGCGGAGGAGAAGCAGTCCGGGCTGGAGGGGCGCACGCCTGAAATGCTCCGGCAGGAAATTGCGTCGGAAAAGGCGCAGATAAAGCAGGCAGACGAACTCTGCAGCCGTGCCGACGAGGGATTTTCCGCGGCTTCACAGGCTGCGGCTTCCGCGAAGAGCAGCGCGGTGGAACTCCGCAAGGCGCTGGAGGAGGACGAAGCGGAGGTCTCCGCAGCGGGCGCGGCGCTCTCGCAGGAGCTGCAGCGCTGCGGCTTTGAGAGCGCGGACGAACTGCGCAGGTACGCAGTCCCGCAGGAAAAGACGGACGCGCTGGAGCGCGAGATACAGCAGCACCAGCAGGCGCTGACAAAGGCGCAGACCAAACTCGCCGAGAGCGAAAAGCGCCTGCCAGAGAACCGCGAACCAGTCCCGCTGGAACAGTACATCGAAGAGGAAAAGCGCCTTTCCGCGGAGCTGAAAAGCCGGCAGGAAGCGCTCGCGGGGTACGCAGCGGAGCACTCCGGGGTGGAAAGCACGCTTGCAGAGATACGCGCCCGGGTGGAGAGCAGCCGCGCCATCGCTTCCCGTCAGGAAATGCTGCGGCGTCTGAACCAGGTGGTAAACGGCAGCGGCAAGGAGCGCATTTCGTTCGAGGCGTTCATACAGATGAGAATGTTCCGCGGGGTGCTGGAGGAAGCCAACCAGCGGCTGAGCGTGATGAGCGGCGGGCGCTACCGTTTCGCGCTGCGCACGCAGAACGTCCGCGCCAACGCCGTGGAGGGACTTGACATCGACATCATCGACTACAACTCCGGCAGCGAGGCACGGCGCGATGTTTCCACGCTTTCCGGGGGCGAGAGGTTCATGGCAAGCTTCGCACTGGCGATAGGGCTTTCTGACCACACGCTGCGGCAGGGCGCCGGGCGCAGGTCGGATGTGCTGTTCATCGACGAGGGTTTCAGTTCCCTTGACGGGGATACGTTCGCGCTGGCTTTCGACGTGATAGAGAAGCTGCGCTCCCAGAACCGCATGGTGGGCATAGTCACCCACGTCGCCGAGATCCAGGAGCACTTCCGCGACAGGAGAATATACGTCAGGAAAACAAGATCCGGAAGCCGGATAGACGTGGTAAACTCAATTCGGAATTCGTAATTCGGAACCTGAGTTCAATTCGGAATTCGTAATTCGGAATTCGGAATTATTGTGTCTGCTTCGCAGACATTATTTCAAAAACTTTGATAGATACAACACAGGGCGAAAGAACCACTTTCGCCCTGTGCATTTTATTTTAAATCTTTTTTAGATAACGTCCCGCGAAGCGGGGCACCGAAATTCCGAATTCCGCATTCCGAATTAATAATTACTTTTGCTTTGCCGCTTTCACAAACGCCTTAATGTACTCCGGGTATTCCCAGGCGAGGGTGTCGCGGTGGAGCTGACCGAAGGTTTCGTTGCCGGAGCCGTAAGCGTTGTTGTCCCACAGGAACACCGGTATACCCTTGCTCCTGAACAGCTTGGGGAAGTACCCTGCCCAGTTCACGCGGTCGGAGTAGTTGTTCTTGTTCGCGGTGCCGCATTCGCCGATGATAACCCCCGTGCCCTTGCTGATGAACCTGTCGTAGAGCGTCCCCGCGAGCCACGTCAGCTCCTGGGTGTCACTGGTGTTATTGGGGTCGAATTTCGTCGTGCCGCTGGGGTTCATAGCGAAATTGTACGGGGAATACGCGTGCACCGAAACGATAAGGCTCTTGTCCTGCGGCACGGTGAAGCCGTCAAGTCCGCTGGCGCTTGCCGCGTAGGTCGGTATCATCAGCGCGCGGTAGCGGTTGTTCCCCCCGGTCGCGCGGACTGTCTCAACGAAGCACTCGTTGTACGCGTTCACAACGCGCCTGCCCTCGGCGTTGCCGCCGTTCCACTCGAATTCGGTGTTCTTCCAGCGGGGCTCGTTCATTCCCTCGAAGATAAGGCGCTCGCCGTAGCTTTCGAAACGGTTCGCTATCTGCGTCCACAGCTTCTTTATCTTCTTCTTTACGTCGGGTAGGGTGCTCTCGTAGGGGTCGTTCCAGTTCTCGTGGTGCACGTTGAGGATTACGTACATTCCCTCGTCGTAGGCGTAATCCACGACCTCCTGCACCCTCGCGATCCACTCCTCGCTGATGTTGAAATCGCTGTCAAGGTGATTGTACCAGGTGGTAGGAATTCTCACCGCGTCGAAGCCGGCTTCCTTTACCTTGAGGATAAGTTCCTTGGTGGTTTTGGGGTTGCCCCAGCTGGTTTCGCTGGACATGCCGCTGCCGGTGGCGTCCAGGGAATTGCCGAGGTTCCAGCCGACGGTTATCCTGCCGCAGAGTTCCACCGGGTCCACGGGGGAAGTGAGCGCCCCGGAATTTGCAGTTTCCTGCGTCGCCGTGTACTCGTCGAGCTTGCTGCCGGCTTCACCGGGGTTAACGCCGGTGAGCATCGTCGCAGCCGTGACTAACGCTATTATCTTGCTTAAAATACCCATTATAACTCCTTTTATGCCGCTGCTGAAGCCGCGCTTTCCTCTGCGAGCGCGTCGTAATCCACGCCGGTGACGCCGTTGACGCCGTTCATGATGCCCTGAACAAGCAGGTTATATCTCGGCACGTTGTTGTATCTGTCGAAAAGCCCGAAAGTCTCGCCGCTCATGAATGCGCCGTTGTCCCACCAGAAGCAGGGAATGCCGATGTTTTTGAACGTGCTGAAATAGTACTCGGCCCATGCCGCGCGGTAATTCTCGTTCTGCCTGTTCATTGCGCCGCATTCGCCGATGATGACTGCCTGCCCCTTGCTGATGAACAGCCTGTTGAGTACCTCCGCGAGGGTGTCTATCTCGTTGGTGCAGTTTGCCTTTGAAGCCACCCACTTGTCGCTGCCGGGGTTCTGCAGCGCGAAGCTGTAGGGAATGTACGCGTGCACCGAAACTATCAGCCGGTCGTCGTCCGGGAGTTCAAGCGCTGCGAGCGCGCTCTCGCCGGAATTCGCGGCGTAGGGGCACACCATCAGAAAACGGTACTGGTTGTTTCCGCCCGTTGCCCTGACTGCCTCCACGAAAGCCTTGTTCAGGTGGTTCACCACTGTCCTGCCCTCGTCGTTGCCGCCGTTCCACTCGAATTCGGTGTTCTTCCAGCGGGGTTCGTTCATTCCCTCGAAGATGAGGTGCTGGTCGTAGCCCTTGAACTCTTCCGCTATCTGCGTCCAGCAGGTCTGCAGCTTCGCGGTTATCTCCTCTTCCTTGTCGGCGTAGGGCTGGTACCAATCCTCGTGGTGCATGTTGAGGATAACGTACATGTCGAGGTCGTAGGCGTAATCCACTATCTCCTTTACGCGTGCCATCCATTCAGCGTTTATCACGTTGTTCTCGTCCATCTGGTTTTCCCACGTGGTGGGAATGCGCACCGCGTTGAAGCCCGCGTCCTTTACGCCCTGCATGAGTTCCGGGGTGGTCTTTGGGTTGCCCCAGCTGGTCTCCTGGGAAACTCCGGTGCCTCCGTTGGCGTCGAGGGTGTTGCCGAGGTTCCAGCCGACTTTTATATCTGCGGTGAGTTCCATCGCGGTGATGTTCTGGTCGAATTCGTCGGCGGTCTGCTGTTCCGGTTCTGATACGCTTTCGGTGGCGCTGGTGCTTTCGCCCGACGCGCCGTCGGATTTCGAACAGCCCGCAGCCGTCACGCAGAATACCGCAGCAAGCGCCGCAGCCATAAATTTTCTGAGGTTCATTTCAATTCTCCTTTGCCGGGACTTTTCGTCCCAATAAAACGTTTACATTCTCTATTATATCCTATTAAACGATAATCGTCAAGTAGATTTTTTCAAATAAGCGCTCAGGAAAACAATACCAGCGGAAAGCGCGTATTTTAGAACATCTGCGCGGAAAAATACGAAGGAACGCAAATTTTCTGCCAAAGGAGAAAAGCATGAACATTTCAAATGAAGAATACGGAGAGCTGACAAAGCGCCGCTCGCATAATTCAAAGCTGTACAAGACGGTCCCGATGGCGTTCCTGACGGGAGGGCTGATATGCACGCTTGGGCAGCTGCTGACGAACCTGTATATGATGACGGGAATAAGCAGGGATACGGCTTCCTCGCTGACGTCGATATCGCTGATATTCCTGAGCATACTGTTCACCGGGCTGGAGTGGTATGACCGTATCGCGCAGCACGCGGGCGCGGGCACATTGGTACCGATAACCGGATTTGCGAACGCGGTGGCTTCCCCGGCGCTGGAATTCAAGAGCGAGGGCTACGTGCTGGGGCTGGGCGCGAAGATGTTCGTCATCGCGGGGCCGGTGATAGTTTACGGCGTGAGCGCGTCGGTGGTGTACGGCATTATCTACTACATCGTCGGGCTGTTTATGAAGTAAGGGGGGAATTCCATGAAATACTGTGAGGGACGCACCATGTGCTTCCGCAAGCCGTCGGTGCTGGATTTTGCCGCCGTCGCGGGAAAGACCGAGAACGAAGGACCTTTCGGGGGCATTTTCGATGAAGTCATAGAGGACAACAAGGGCGGCGCGGAGACCTGGGAACAGGCAGAGGCGCTGTTCCAGCGGAGGGCGGTGGGGCACGTCCTGCGGAAATCCGGGCTGGAGCCGGACAGGATAGACCTGGTGGTCGCGGGCGACCTGCTGAACCAGTGCGTGGGAAGCTCCTACGGGCTGAAGGACTACTATATGCCGTTCCTGGGGATATACGGGGCGTGCTCGACGTTCGCGGAGGGGCTGCTGCTTGGGGCTGCGCTGGTGAACGCCGGGTATATGGACGCGGTGATAGCGAGCACGTCGTCGCATTACAGCACGGCTGAGCGGCAGTTCCGCTTTCCGCTGAACTACGGCGGCGTGAGGACCCCCACCTCGCAATGGACTGCGACGGCTGCCGGGGCTGCGCTGATAGGTTCCAGCGGGAAGCCCCCGTTCATACGCGCAGCCACCATAGGAAAGATAGAGGACATGGGCATAACCGACCTCAACAACATGGGCGCGGCGATGGCAGGCGCGGCGTACGACACGCTCACCCGGCACATGAAGCACCGCGGTACCCACCCCGAAAACTACGACCTGATAATCACGGGCGACCTCGGGCAGGTGGGCAGCGACCTGCTGTACGACCTTTTCAGGCGCGACGGGGTGGATATAAAGTCCCGGCACAAGGACTGCGGAATGCTGCTCTACGACCGCACCATGCAGGACGTGCACGCGGGCGGCTCGGGGTGCGGGTGCTCCGCGGCGATGATGTGCGGGCACTTTTTCGGCAGGATACGCGACGGGGAGCTGAAAAAGGTGCTGTACTGCGCGACCGGGGCGCTGATGTCCCCGACGATGGTGCAGCAGGGCGGGAGCATTCCCGGGATAGCGCACTGCGTGGAACTTTCTTCGGAACAGGGAGGTTAATATGGACTATTTATGGGCATTCATCGTGGGGGGAATTCTCTGCGCGGCAGGGCAGCTTCTCATCGACCTGACGAAACTCACCCCCGCGAGAATTCTGGTGAGCTACGTTGTAGCGGGGGTCATTCTCGGCGCGGTGGGCGTTTACCAGCCGCTGGTGGACTTCGCGGGGGCAGGCGCCTCGGTGCCGCTGACCGGCTTCGGCAACCTCCTCGCGAAGGGCGTAAGGGAAGCCGTTGACCAGAGCGGGCTCATCGGCGCAGTCACTGGTGGGCTGACTTCCTGCGCGGCAGGCGTCACCGCAGCGATATTCCTGGGTCTGATAGCGGCGCTGTGCTTTAAAAGTGGATCTAAAATTAATTCGTAATTCGGATTTTGTATCGAAAACGCATTTGCAAATTCGGAATTCGGAATTCGTAATTCGGAATTGTGGTATCGCCTTCGGCGATAATATTTTAAAAACTTTGATATGAAACAACACAGGGCGAGAGATGATCTTTCGCCCTGTGCATTTTATAGTAAATCTATTTTAGATAATGTCCCGCGGAGCGGGACACCGAAATTCCGAATTCCGAATTCCGAATTACGAATTATTTTTGTGCGTTTTTGCCATAGATTTTTCCCTCCCGTTGTGTTATAATACGTCTGTATTGTATTGTATCCCCGCACGCCGGGGAATGATAACAAGGAGGAAAACTTAATATGAAAAGCGAAAAGATCCACAAGCTGGTCGGGACTGCGCTCCTGACCGCACTCGTAGCAGTCGTTTATTTCCTGACAATGGGAATAACGGTAGGTCCGTTTAACATCACGTTTGCACTGATACCGATAGTAGTCGGCGCGGCACTATACGGCTGGCAGGCGGGCGGCTGGCTCGGACTCGTTTTCGGCGCGATGGTCCTCTTAACCGGCGGCGCGAACGCATTCCTGGTGGTCAACGTACCCGGAACGATAATCACCGTCCTCGTAAAGGGTGCGGCTGCCGGTCTCGTACCCGGACTTATCTACGGCGCCCTCGAAAAGAAGAACCGCTGGGCCGCTACAATATGCGCGGCTGCGGCTGCACCGATAGTCAACACCGGAATATTCCTGCTGGGGTGCTTCGCGTTCTTCATGGACACCATCAGCGTATGGGCTGCCGGCGCCGGCATAGATAACGCGGTGACTTACATGATGACTGCGTTCGTCGGCGTGAACTTCCTGGTGGAACTGGGCTCCAACCTGCTGCTGAGCTCCGTTATAGTAAGGATAGTGGACATAGTAAAGAACAAGCTGACATCAAACAAGGCACAGATTTAACGCCAAAGGAGCAGCAATGATACTTGCGATAGACATAGGCAACACCAATATCGTACTCGGCTGCGCGGACCGCGACAGGATACTTTTTCGCGAGCGGCTGGCTACAGTACAGCGCGAAACCTCGCTGGAATACGCGGTCAAGATAAAGGCGGCGCTGGATATCAACGACATCAGCCGCAGCGACATCACCGGCGCGATAATCTCATCGGTGGTGCCGTCGGTGACATTCACCGTAAAGACCGCGGTGGAAAAGCTGGTGGACGGCAGGATAATGATAGTGGGTCCCGGGATAAAGACGGGGCTTTCGATACAGATAGACAACCCCGCGCAGCTGGGCAGCGACCTCGTCGTTGACGCAGTTGCGGGAATTCACGATTACCCCGTGCCGCAGATACTCATAGATATGGGCACCGCGACCACGTTTTCAGTCATCGACCGCAACCGCACCTACATCGGCGGACTTATCACCACCGGCGTCGCAGTTTCCGCGGACGCGCTGAATTCACGCACCGCGCAGCTGCCGAAGATAGCCTATGAAAAGCCGAAGCGCGTTATCTGCTCCAACACCGTCGACTGCATAAAGAGCGGTATAATGTACTCCAACGCATGCGCCATCGACGGCATAATCGAGCGCATCGAAGAGGAACTCGGCGAAAAGACTACGGTGGTTGCTACCGGCGGTCTGGCGCAGGTGGTCATACCGCTGTGCCGTCACGAGATAATCTATGATGACGACCTCCTCTTAAAGGGACTTATGCTCATCTGGAACAAGAACACGAAATAATCACACCAACCTTACAATACACATCACTGCTGCCGGAAACGGCGGCAGTTTTTGTTATTATCCCGATCATTTTTCCACCGGGAATAAAAAAGTTCACCAAAAACCCAAAAACACATTGACAACGTGGGCAATTTATTATAAACTGTTATTTGGTATGTGATACCTACCCCAAAAACAAAGGAAGGTCTGCAATGGAAAACATAATCAGCCTGCGGAACATCGTCGTGGAATTCGACGGAGAACAGATACTCAAAAACATCAACCTCGATATAAAGGACAAGGAATTCGTCACCCTGCTGGGACCCTCCGGCTGCGGAAAAACGACCACGCTGCGCATTATAGGCGGCTTCCTCACCCCCACCTCCGGGGACGTGCTGCTCGACGGAAAGCGCATAAACGACCTACCCCCGCACAAGCGCGACGTAAACACCGTGTTCCAGAAATACGCGCTGTTCCCGCACCTCAACGTGTATGAGAATATCGCGTTCGGACTGCGCATAAAGAAAGTCAGCGAAAAGGAGATAGTGCGCCGCGTCGGTGAAATGCTGGAACTCGTGAACCTCACCGGGTTCGAGAAGCGTTCCGTGCAGCGACTTTCAGGCGGACAGCAGCAGCGCGTTGCAATAGCGAGGGCGCTGGTCAACCGGCCGAAAATACTCCTGCTGGACGAGCCGCTGGGCGCGCTCGACCTCAAGCTCCGCAAGGATATGCAGACTGAACTGCGCAAGATACAGCAGGCGCTGGAACTCACGTTCGTATACGTCACCCACGACCAGGAGGAAGCCCTCACCATGAGCGACACCGTCGTCGTCATGAACGCCGGACATATCCAGCAGATAGGTTCCCCGATCGATATATACAACGAGCCGAAAAACGCATTCGTCGCGGACTTCATCGGCGAAAGCAACATCGTCAACGGCTGCATGCCCGAGGACTGCCTGGTGGAATTCTCCGGCAAGCGCTTCGAGTGCGTCGATAAGGGCTTTGACAAAAACGAAATGGTGGACGTTGTCATCCGTCCCGAGGACGTAAGGGTGATACCCGCTGAAAGCGCGAAACTCACCGGCGTGGTGGAGTCCGTGGTGTTCAAGGGCGTGCATTACGAAATGACCGTGGACTGCATCGACCATAAATGGCTGATACATTCCACAAAGGCAGAACCGGTGGGCAGCACCATCGGCATGACCGTAGACCCCTTTGATATCCACATCATGAAGAAATCAAAGGAAGAGGGCGCTTATCCCGCGCTGATGGGGGTGCATAAGAATGAAGAAGCTTAAGGTCTTTGCAACTCCCTACCTCGTGTGGATGACGGTGTTCATCGTGGTGCCGCTGCTGATGGTGGCGTACTTCGCATTCACCGACGAAGAGGGAAATTTAACGCTGGATTATATCGCGAATGTGGGACAGTACACCAATATTTTCGTGCGGTCGATATGGCTCGCGGTTATCGCAACTGTGGTCTGCCTTATCCTCGCGTACCCGGTGTCGTTCATGCTTTCCCGCATGAAGAAGCACCACCAGGGCACCATGCTGATGATAGTCATGCTGCCGATGTGGATGAACTTCCTGCTGAGGACGTATTCATGGATGACGATACTCGGCAACAACGGCATAATAAACTACTTGTTCAGCCTGGTGGGACTTGGTCCGTTCAAACTCATCAACACAGAGGGCGCAGTGGTGCTGGGCATGGTGTATAATTACCTGCCGTACATGATACTGCCGCTGTATTCAGTGATGGTGAAGATAGACCGCAGCCTGCTTGAAGCCGCTTCCGACCTCGGGTGCAATCCGGTTTCGATATTGTTCAGGGTGGTGGTGCCGCTTTCAGTGCCGGGTATCATGTCGGGAGTTACGATGGTGTTCGTGCCGGCTATCAGTACGTTCATCATTTCGAGAATGCTGGGCGGTGGTTCCAACCTGCTTATCGGCGACCTTATCGAGATGCAGTTCCTGGGCAACGCCTACAATCCCCACCTCGGCGCCGGTATTTCCCTCGTGCTGATGGTAATAATACTCGTTATCATGACCATAATGAACCAGTTCAACCCCGACGATCAAGTGTTGATTTAAGCAGCGACACAAAAACAATTAACTTCCCTGCCCCATTGTAAATAAACTCGTGTACCCATCGCCAATCGTCATAATGCACGAGGAGCCACTTACCCCATACACGCCCCTGAATACGAGCTAAAAACGAGCAGGGGGAAAAAAGAGGGGAGAGGGGAAAGGGAGTCTGAGGGGACAACCCGTAGGGGAGGAAAAGGGGGGACGGACGAAGTTTTTGTCGGCTTTTCTAAAGTCCCCCCTTTTCCTTCCCGAAGGGTTTCCTCTCAGTTTTGTGTGAAAACATAATAAATCTATTAAGATACTACCGACCAGGCGAAAAGAATTTAAATTCCCACTAACCTGAAACAAAAAAATCAAAAACTGCTTCCAATCAAGCGAAAACATATAAAATTTGTCTCCACCGGAGGTAACAAATAAAAGATGAAAACCCTATCCAAAATCTACATGGCATTAGTCCTGATGTTCCTTTACGTGCCGATATTCGTGCTGATAGTGTTCTCGTTCAACGAAACGAAGAGCCGTTCGGTGTTCAGCGGGTTCACGCTGGAGTGGTACGCAAAGCTGTTCCGCAACGAGGTGATAATCTCGTCGCTGGTGAACACGATAATCATAGCGGTGACAGCGAGTATCGCGGCGACAGTGCTGGGCACGCTCGCGGCTATCGGCATAAATTCCATGCGGAAATTCCCGAAAGCCGTCGTCATGAACATCACGAACATGCCGATAGTCAACCCCGAGATAGTCACCGGCGTTTCGCTGATGCTGCTGTTCGTGTTCTTCGCGGCAAGAATGAACCTCGAATTCGGCTTCGTGACCCTCGTCATCGCGCATATCACCTTCGATGTGCCCTATGTGATACTTAACGTAATGCCGAAGTTCCGGCAGATGGACCCCAACCTCTTCGAAGCCGCGCAGGACCTCGGCTGCGGACCGTTCACCGCGCTGCGCAAGGTAATTCTCCCCGAGATAATGCCCGGCGTCGTAAGCGGCTTCCTGATGTCGTTCACGTTCTCGCTGGACGACTTCGTTATCAGCTACTTCACAAGCGGCTCCACCTCGCAGACGCTGCCCATCACCATCTATTCCATGACGCGCCGCAAGATCTCCCCGGAGATAAACGCGCTGTCCACCATGATCTTCGTGGTGGTGGTTATAGTGCTGGTGGTCAAGAACCTCATCGAAACAAGGCAGGAGCGGATACTCAGGGCAAACGGAGGCGACGAGCAATGAAAAAGTACCTCAGGACCGCATGCGTCGCACTCTGCGCGCTCGCACTCACCGGCTGCGCTGCCGGCAGCCCCGCAGAGGGCACCGCGGACTCCGCAGAAGCCACCGAAGAAGCCGAAGCCCAGACCCTCACCGTGGAGGACATGGACTACTACACCCGCTTCAGGGGGCAGGATATCTCGATAAACGTCTACAACTGGGGTGAATACATCTCCACCGGCGCGGACGAGGGCACCCTCAACGTCAACGCGGAATTCACCAGACTCACCGGCATAAAGGTGAACTACACCAACTACGCCACCAACGAGGAACTCTACGCAAAGCTGAAAGGCGGCGGAGCGAACTACGACGTCATAATCCCGTCGGACTACATGATATCCAAGATGATAAAGGAGGACATGCTCCAGCCGCTGGACATGGACAATATCCCGAACTTTAAGTACATCATGCCGACGTTCGTAGACCCCGCTTACGACCCCGAGAACGCGTATTCCGTGCCGTACACCTGGGGCACCGTGGGGATAATCTACAACACGTCGATGATCGACATTCCCAGGGAGGATATCGACTGGGACATTCTCTGGAACCCCGATTACGCAGACCAGATACTCATGTTCGACAACCCCCGCGACGCATTCGCGATAGCCGAGATAATGATGGGGTATTCCCTCAACACCGAGGACCCCGTGGAGCTCAGCGCCGCAGCCAACAAGCTCAAGGAACAGAAGAGCGTCGTGCAGGCTTACGTCATGGACGAGATCTTCGACAAGATGGCTGCGAATGACGCGTGGCTCGCGCCCTATTACGCAGGCGACGCGCTGACTATCCTCGAGGACAACGAGGACCTTGACTTCGCAGTGCCCAAGAGCGGCACGAACCTCTTCGTGGACGCGATGTGCATTCCTGCCGGCGCAAAGCAGAAGGAAGCCGCCGAGATGTACATCAACTTCATGTGCGAGCCGGATATAGCCTACGCGAATATCGACTACATCTGCTATTCCACCCCGCACAGCGCGGCTTACGAGATGCTCGACGAGGAGACCCGCAACAATCCGGTTTCCTACCCCGGCGACGAATACCTCGACGAGAACACCACCATCTTCGTGAACCTTTCCGACGAGGCAAACCTGCAGATGCAGACCCTCTGGACCGAGATGAAATCCGCAGAGGCAGACAGCCCCAACCGCTGGATAGTCCCGGTATTCCTGCTGCTGTGCCTGGCGCTGATAGTGTTCACACTGATCCGCAGGCACGTTAAGAAGAAAAAGGATATTTATTAAGGGCGTCGTAAACTGATACGCGAACTTAATTCTAATTCGGAATTCGAGTTTTGCGCACTTGTGTGCATAATGCCGACGGATAAAGTAACGGGCTGCGCAAAACTAAATTCGGAATTATTGTGTCCCGCTACGCTGGACGTTATTTCAAAAGATTTACTATAAAATACACAGGGCGAGAGATGATCTTTCGCCCTGTGTTGTTTCATATAAAAGTTTTTTTAATTCGTCCGCGTAAGCGGACACCACAATTCCGAATTACGAATTACGAATTACGAATTGAACCAAATTCCTAATTAATTTACCGCAGTTTTTAAAAAATATCTCTCCCCCTATTGACAAATCTCCTCCGTGGGTGTATAATACAGTCAAACAAATGAACATTTGTTCAAATGATGTAACGACAAAAAGGAGGGTCCCCGATGGAAAACGACGCACCGCACTGCGATTTCATGTGCGTACACGCCGATACGGTGAACCACATAAACGACGCCATGCCCGACGAAGATATGCTGATAGACCTGTCGGAGCTGTTCAAGGTATTCGGGGATTCCACCCGGATAAAGATACTGATAGCGCTGAGCCACGGTGAACTCTGCGTGTGCGATATGTCAAAGCTGGTGGGAATGACTTCCTCGGCTGTGTCGCACCAGCTGAAGATACTCCGCAGCTCCAAGCTGGTCAGCTGCAGGCGCGATGGAAAATCGGTGTTCTACAGCCTTGCGGACGACCACGTAAATACGATACTACGTCAGGGGCTGGAGCACGTCAGCGAGCCGTCCTGACCGAAACTGAAAAGAGGTAACATATATGGATTTCTGGGACAGATTTGCGGGGGTGTACGACCTCGCGGAAAGCATAAACGGAACCGTGTGCAAGCAGACGCTGGATATAACCACCAGGCTCACTCCCGAGGGCGCAAAGGTGCTGGACTGCGCAGCGGGCACCGGTGAACTCACATTCGCTGCCGCAAAAAAAGCGGAAAGCGTGCTGTGCACCGACCTTTCAAGGAACATGCTCAGAACCGCTCAGCGCAAGGCAAGGGCTTTCGGCGCGGATAACGTCGCATTCGCCGTGCGCAACATATTCGACCTGCAGGACCCCGACAACACCTACGACGTCGTTATCGCGGGGAATGTCCTGCACCTGCTTTCCAATCCGCAGGGGGCGGTAAGGGAACTCTACCGCGTGCTGAAGCCCGGTGGGAAGCTTCTGCTGCCGACATTCACGACCAGGGGCCGCGGGAAGATACTCTTAGGTATATACAAGAAGCTGGGTTTCGACCCGGAGGCTGAATATTCCCCGTCGGAATACAAGAAGATGCTCGAGGAATGCGGCCTCGGCAGAGTACGCACAAAGCTTCTCAACGGGCTGATGCCCTGCTGCTACGCAGTGATAGAGAAGAACTGATAAACGAAAGGAAATAACGCCATGAAAAAGTCATTCAAGCTCATCGACCTGGACTGCGCACACTGCGCCGCTAAGATGGAAGAAGCCATCAGAAAGCTCCCCGGAGTTACAAACGCGTCTGTAAACTTCCTGCAGCAGAAGCTAACGCTGGAAGCCGACGACGACAAGTTTGACGAGGCGCTCAAAGCAGCCGTCAAGTGCTGCAGGGACGTCGAGCCGGACTGCACGATCAAGATCTGATCACGGAGGTAAACAGCCATGAGCAAGAAACAGAAAAAAATGCTGCTCCGCATAATCATCGCGGCTGTTGTATGGGTCGCGGGATTTGTGCTGGAGCATGTCCTTGACATCGACAGCGCGGGACGTTTCAGCGTTCCCGGCTTCATTCACCTGGGAATATTCGTGGCTGCTTACTTCATCATAGGCTGGGATATCCTGTGGAAAGCGATACGCAACATCGCGCACGGTCAGGTGTTCGACGAGAACTTCCTGATGACGATAGCTTCCATCGGCGCAATGGTCATCGGCGAATACGACGAGGGCGTTGCGGTAATGATACTCTACCAGGTGGGCGAGCTGTTCCAGAGCGTCGCGGTGGGAAAATCGCGCCGTTCCATCGCGGAAATGGTGGATATCAACCCCGAATACGCCAACGTTGAGCGTGACGGAGAGGTGTCCGAGGTTTCCCCGGAGGACGTTGCGGCTGGCGAGATCATCGTGGTGCGTCCCGGTGAGAGAGTACCGCTGGACGGCACGGTCATTTCCGGCTCGTCAGAACTCAACACAGCCGCGCTCACCGGAGAGAGCGCCCTGCGCGCCGTTGCCGGGGGCGACGAGGTGATAAGCGGCTGCATAAATACCAACGGTCTGCTGCGCGTTAAGGTGTCCCGTCCCTATTCCGACTCCACCGTTGCGAGAATTCTCGAACTGGTGGAGAATTCCTCTGAGAACAAGGCAAAGACCGAGAACTTCATCACCCGGTTCGCGCGGGTGTACACGCCTATAGTCGTGTTCGCGGCTGTCGCGCTGGCGATAATCCCCGGGCTGATAGTCACCGCTATGAACGGCTTCACCGATTACTCCGAATGGCTCGGAGAGGGCGGCTGGCTGTACCGCGCGCTGTCGTTCCTGGTCGTTTCCTGCCCGTGCGCGCTGGTCATTTCAGTTCCGCTTTCCTACTTCGGCGGAATCGGCGGCGCTTCACGCCACGGCATCATGATAAAGGGCGCGAACTACATGGAGGAACTCGCAAAGGCGCGTACCTTCGTTTTCGACAAGACCGGAACGCTCACAAAGGGCAGCTTTGCGGTGACTGAGATAGTCCCCGAGGGAATGTCCGCTGACGAGCTCCTTGGTATCTGCGCGGCTGCGGAAACGTATTCCACCCACCCGATAGCGCAGTCCATCATCGCCGAGGGAAAAAAGCACGCGCTCACAACGACGGCTTCCGACGCCGAGGAGATAGCGGGCTACGGCGTCCGCGCGACTGTGGGCGGCAGCGTTGCCCTGGTGGGCAACCACCGTCTTATGGCGCGGGAGAACATCGCCGCTCCCTCTGTTGACACCCCGGGCACCGTGGTACACTGCGCAGTTGACGGGAAATACGCGGGCTATCTGGTGATATCCGATGAGATAAAGCCCGGCGTGACTGCGGCTCTCGCGGAACTCAAGAAGCACGGCGCAAGGACAGTCATGCTCACCGGCGACCGCAAGGCCGCTGCAGAAGCCATCGCGCGCACCGCTGGCATCGACGAGTTCCACGCTGAACTTCTCCCCGACGGAAAGGTCTCCCAGGTGGAAGCGCTCTACAAGGCAAAGCCCGAGAACTCCACGCTGGTGTTCGTCGGCGACGGAATGAACGACGCGCCCGCCCTTGCCCGCGCTGACGTCGGCATAGCCATGGGCGCAATGGGAAGCGACGCGGCGATAGAGGCGGCTGACATAGTCCTGATGAACGACAACATCGAGAGCCTGCCCACCGCAATGCGCATCTCCAAAAAGACGCACTCCATCGTCATGCAGAACATCGTTTTCGCCATCGGCGTCAAGGTGCTGATCATGCTGCTGACTGCATTCGGCATAACCAACATGTGGGTAGCGGTTTTCGGCGACGTCGGCGTTGCGGTGATAGCGATACTCAACGCCATGAGAACAATGCGGAACTAAAGTTCCGCAGGAACTTTAGTTCAATTCGGAACCTGGGTTCAATTCGGAACTTGGTTCAATTCGGAATTCGGAATTCGGAATGCGGAATTCGGAATTATGGTATCGCCTCCGGCGATAATATTTTAAAAACTTTGATAGATACAACACAGGGCGAAAGTTTACCTCTCGCCCTGTGCATTTTATTATAAACCTTTTGAGATAACGTCCCGCGTAGCGGGACACAATAATTCCGAATTCCGAATATAGTTTTGCGCAGCCCGTTACTTTATCCATCAGCATTATGCACCCAAGTGCGCAAAACTCGAATTCCGAATTAAAAATCATGTGCTGCTTCTCTCTGTCTTTTCGCCATTCTCCTCCAGTTAACAAAGCCGTAGAGGTCGTTGGCGAGGAATGCCGCGAAGCACACCAGCACCGAAACATAACGTATATCCTGCGCCGAAGCAAGCCCCCACAGGACTATCAGCACCACGTCGTTAGCCGCGTATGCCGCAGCGTAGAGCGGGCTTCTGCGGAACACGAAATACACCGCCGCAAAGCTGGTCGCGACTGAAATCGTGCTCGGAACGAGGTTCGCGGTGTTGAAGTACGCGAGAATGAAGTAGAACGCGACAGTCACCGCGAGCGTCAGCACGGACATGAACACGTATTCCGCGGGCTTTAGGTGGTTCACGCGGACTTCGTTCTTCTGCTCCGACGGGTGCCTGAGCCACGAAACCAGCGAAAACGCCGCCATCGGCAGCGACATGCACATGTAGGTTATCATCTCGCCGTAATACCTGAACTGCCAGGATATCAGCCCGTAAATCACCGCAAAGACTATCGCCATCGCCTGCGCCGCAGGGTGCCCCTTTGCCGCGAATATCAGCGAGGTAACGCCCACCAGCGAAGCCGCAAGCGTCAGCCAGCTTTCCCTGTCGAACATAACGAACGCGATAACCACGGCAGCCGTGGAAAGTCCCCACAGCAGCCATTCGCCCCTGCTGAAATATCTCAGTAACTCTTTCATAGGCACCTCACACGAAAAAAGCACCCGCACACATCTTCTAAGACCTGACGATGTGTGCGAATGCTCAGCATTCTTCTACCCGGTGGCAGTATTTATTCTGTCTGACAGTATACCACATTCCCGCGGTTTTGTCAAGTGGTGTATTCCCCGGAGCCGGGCGCCAGCACCACGTCCCCCGCGGAAATGCCGTTGAGTATCTCGGTGTAGCCTCCCAGGCTGACGCCGGTGGTGACTTTAAGCTTGTAGCGCTCGCCGTTTTCCACCAGGGTGACGTAGCTCTCAGTGCCGCTGGTCTTTATCGCGGAATCAGGCACCGCAAGGACGTTTTTGCGCTCCGTGGTGACGAATGCAGTCGCCCAGCCGGAGGAAACAGCCATCTGCTGCTCCTCGAGCACCTGCGCCATAACGTCCTCCCCCAGGTCGAAAACCACTCTCCGCGCGGACTGCCCGTAAGCGGTCGCCGGGGCGACGTCGGGGGCTTCAACGACGGTGGCATCGTACACGTCGTCGTCTATCCTTATCTGCAGCTTCTGCCCGAAGCGGTAATCACCGCCGTCAACGTATATTTCCGTCTTTGACACCTCGGAGACAGCGCAGCAGACGTCGCCGCCCTTTGCCTCGGCGCCCTCTCCGATGGCGTAAGCCTGGCATATGATACCGTCAAACGGCGCGGTTATCGTGTACTTTTCCTTTTCTGCGAGCATCATGTCGAGCTTTTTCTGCTCTATCTGATACTGCAGCTGCTCAGCCCTGCCGCCCGCCAGCGAAGCCTCGTAAGCGGCGTTGACTATGGTCTGCTGGTTGCTTATGTCATAGTCAAGGCTGGAGGAGTCCAGCACCGCGAGCACTTCACCCGCAGTTACCTCGCGCCCTTTCAGCGCGTTGTAGGACGTCACCAGCGCGTCCCCGGGGTAAGTCAGGTACACCGCATAGGGATAACCGATGGTCACGCCGGAGCTTTCAGTTTCGGAAAGGTCCATGTACTTCGCAGCCGCGACCTCGTACTGCACTTCATCAGCGCCGTAAATCGGCAGCTGTATCTCGTCCGTGGTGGCTTTACGCGCGCAGCCGGTCAAAAGCAGCGCCGTTGCGGCAAGCGCTGCAGCTATCTTCTTCATAGGGGAATTCCTCGCAATTTTGCCAATAGGGGTTATGCCTTTTCTGCCAGTCTGCGCATCATTTCCATGCACATTCTTCCGTTGTGGTAGGGGCACTTCCAGGGGTCTACCACCGGCTTGAAGTCAGCGGGCTTCCACTGGTCGTCTATCTGAGAGTGCCACTCGCCGCCCGGGCGCTTGTCGATGATGTGTTCCTGAATGAACTTCCACACGCTGGAGGATATCTCGAAATATTCCTCGCCGCCATAGTGCTTCTGGAATGCGTTCATGAAGCCGATAACGGTCTCAGCCTGCACCCACCAGATGCGCCAGGTGTTTATCTTGTCCTTGTCGCGCTCGTTGAGCAGCGAGCCGGAAGCCTTGTCGTATGCGATATCAGCGATGTTTCTTACGATGCGCCTGTTCATCTCAGCGAACTTTGCGGTGACAGCGGGGTCGCCGATTACTTCGGTGGCGCGGTCGATGAGCCATGTCGCCTCGATGTCGTGCCCGTAGGAATGGATATCCCCGATAACGTCCATGTTCTTGTCGAAGAACACCAGCAGCTTGTTGCCCTGCTTGTCGAATATCTTGTCGTATGTAAGGTCAAGCTGGAATTTCAGGCGCTCCAGCACCTTCGGGCTGTGGTCAGCGAGGTAAAGCTCGGTGTAAGCCTCCATCATATGGAGAGTGGTGTTCATGGTCTTGTCAGCCATCAGTCCGTTTTCGGAAAGCTCGTCGTTGGCAAGTTCGCTCTTCCAGTCGCGCGCCATGGTCTCGAGGTAAGCAACGTCGTCGGTGGAATTCTTCTCCACCAGCTCCATAACGTCGTACGCGAGTTTCAGCGCGTTCTTGTCGCCGCTCGCGCGGTAATAGCTGGAAAGCGCGTAAATAAAGAACGCCTGGCAGTAGGTGTGCTTGAAATCGTCCTTTACGGTGCCGTCGTAGTTCATGCTCCAGTAAACGCCGCCGTATTCCTTATCGACGCACTTTTCAGTCAGGAACTCATACGCATGCCTTGCGTTGTCAAGCAGCTGGGGGTCCTTTAACTCAATGTAGGCGTTGGAATAGAACCACAGTATGCGGGAATGCAGGATAACGCCCTTTTCACCCTTCTTGTCGATGTTCAGCGCGCTGTCCATGAACCCGGTGAAACCACCGTTCTCATCATCGCGGAGCTTGTTCCAGAACGGAATGATGTGCCCTGTCAGCTCCTGTACAAATTCTTCTCTCTTCATGCTTTTGTACCCCTTGTGTAAATTTTGTTCTACTCACTATATTCCTATACTTTGTATCAAGCGGAACGCAAACCAGTAATGCATTCCACCTGTTTTTTATAGTCCCCTGAAATTATTTCAAATCCCGGGCACACTAAATTTAAGCGAGAAGTGCTCAGATGCTAGGAGCGATGGCATAGGCCAGGCTTAAAGCCTGCCTATGTCATCGCGACGACGCAGATGAGTGCTTATCGCTTAAATTTTACTCGTCCTTGCCGCAGCAGTTCTTGTACTTTTTGCCGCTTCCGCAGGGGCAGGGGTCGTTTCTGCCGACCTTCTCGCCCTTGTTCTTGTAGGGAGTCTGGGAGCCTGCGTTCGGTGCGTCAGGCTGCATCACCTGCTCGCGCTGAATGGGGCGCTGTACCCTTACGGGGACAGTCAGCACCAGGCGTACTGTTTCCTCGCGGATAGCGGCTATCATCTCGTCGAACATCGCGAAGCCCTCGAAACGGTACTCTACCACAGGGTCCTTCTGACCGTAGCTTCTGAGGTAAATACCGCGCTTGAGCTCTTCCATCGCGTCGATGTGATCCATCCAGTGACGGTCAACGGTCTTGAGCAGGCACACGCGCTCTACCTCGCGCATTGCCTCGCTGCCCATGTCAGCCTCGCGGGTCTTGTAGATGAGGTGCGCCCTGTCCTTGAGGAATTCCACGATGTCCTTTTTGGAGATGGAGTTCAGCTCGTCGGTGGTGTAGCGCAGGTCGCTGTCCATAACGTAAAGGTTCATGAAGTGCGAGCGCAGCCCGTCGAGGTTCCAGTTCTCGGCGACTGTATCGGAGCAGTACATGTCAACTGCTTCCTCAATGGACTTATCCATCATATCCTGGATATTCCTGCTTACGTCCTCTCCGTCGAGAACCTTGGAGCGCTGAGAATAGATAGTGGTACGCTGCTGGGACATAACGTCGTCGAAGTCCAGGACGTTCTTTCTGATGGAGAAGTTCCTGCCCTCTATCTTCTTCTGCGCGGACTCGATGGCGCTTGAAAGGAACGAAGCCTCGATAGGCGTATCCTCGTCGAAATTCATGCTCTCCATGAACTTCTGCACGCGGTCGCCGCCGAACAGGCGCATGAGGTCGTCCTCAAGGGAGATGTAGAAGCGGCTCTCACCAGGGTCGCCCTGACGTCCGGCACGGCCGCGCAGCTGGTTGTCGATACGACGGGACTCGTGGCGCTCGGTGCCGATGATGAACAGACCGCCTGCAGCGCGTACTTCCTCAGCCTCGGGCTTTATCTGCTGGTCGAACTTCTTGATGAGCTCCTGGTACTTGTTTCTTGCCTCGAGGATCTCCTCGTTGTCTGTTTCAGCGTAGCCGGTAGCCTCCTGGATAAGCTCCTCGGAGTACTCCTGACGGCGCATCTCGTGAATAGCCAGGAACTCGGAGTTACCACCGAGCTTGATATCGGTACCACGGCCTGCCATGTTGGTGGCGATGGTGACTGCACCCTTCTTGCCAGCCTGCGCAACTATCTCAGCCTCGCGCTCGTGGTTCTTCGCGTTGAGCACCTGGTGCTTTATTCCGCGCGCCTTGAGCAGCTTTGAGAGCAGCTCGGATTTCTCGATGGTGACGGTACCTACCAGCACCGGCTGCCCCTTCTTGTGGCATTCCTCCACCTGGTCGCAGACTGCCTTGAACTTCCCGCGCTCGTTCTTGTATATCTGGTCGTGATTGTCGATACGGATAACAGGCTTGTTGGTGGGTATCTCGATAACGTCCAGGCTGTATATCTGACGGAACTCGGCTTCTTCAGTCATAGCCGTACCGGTCATACCGGAAAGCTTCTCGTACAGGCGGAAGAAGTTCTGGAACGTGATGGTGGCAAGCGTCTTGCTCTCGCGGTTCACCTTTACGCCTTCCTTTGCCTCGATAGCCTGGTGCAGACCGTCGTTGTAGCGGCGTCCGAACATCAGACGTCCGGTGAACTCATCGACGATGACTATCTCGCCGTCCTTGATAACGTAGTCAACGTCCAGCTTCATGATGCCGTTTGCACGGATAGCCTGGTTGATGTGGTGCAGGAGAGTGGTGTTCTCGGGGTCCATGAGGTTCTCTATGCCGAAGTACTTCTCGGCCTTTGCGACGCCGGCAGGCAGCAGGTTGCAGGTCTTTGCCTTTTCGTCGATGAGGTAATCCCCGTCGAAGTTGCCCTCGTAGTCCTCTTTATCGTCAAGCTCTGCGACCTTGTTCATGGTGAGGGTCTTTGCGAACTTGTCAGCCTTTTCGTACAGGTCGGTGGACTTGTCGCCGTGGCCGGAAATGATGAGCGGGGTTCTCGCCTCGTCGATGAGGATAGAGTCCACCTCGTCCACTACCGCGAAGTAGGGCGCGCGCTGGACCTTATCCTTCTTGTAGATGCACATGTTGTCGCGCAGGTAGTCGAAGCCAAGCTCGTTGTTGGTTGCGTATGTGATATCGCATGCGTAAGCCGCACGGCGCGCGTCGTTGTCCATATCGTGGGTGATAAGTCCGACGGTGAGCCCGAGGTACCTGTGCACCTTTGCCATCAGCTCGCTGTCGCGCTTTGCGAGGTAGTCGTTGACGGTTACGATGTGCACGCCCCTGCCGGTGAGTCCGTTAAGGTAGGACGGCAGAGCGGCAACGAAAGTTTTACCCTCACCGGTCTTCATCTCTGCGATACGACCCTGGTGGAGCACGATACCGCCGATGATCTGAACCGGGTAATGACGAATGCCGATAACTCTTGTGGAAGCCTCACGGCAGACAGCGAAAGCGTCCGGCAGTATCTGGTCGAGAGTTTCGCCGGCAGCGAGCCTGTCCTTGAGGATACCGGTCTGCGCCTTGAGCTCGCTCTCGCTCATAGCGGAATACTTGTCCGCGAGGTCGAGCACTGCCTGCTTTATCGGCTCTATGCGCCTGAGTTCCTTGGAGGAATAGGTGCCGAAAAGTGATTTGAATAAACCCATTGTATTGCAATTCCCTTTCTGTAAGAACGTATTTCGAATATAAATACTCACATTATATTATACCGCATAACCTCGTATTTGTCAACCGGAATATTCACACAAATCGAGAATTTGCGGAAATTTGTCCCATACCGTCGCCAGAAGTATAATATTGACGAAACTGCCCAAACTTACACCGAAAGGAGATGTTCGCATGAAAAAACAGCCATACCCTCCGCACGAGCGCCCCGAGGAAGCCCAGGCGCTGCAGGACCCCACCATGAACTCCGGCTGCGCCGGCGACTGCACCGGGCTTATCCCCGCGGTTTCAGGCGAAGTGGAATACGACAGCTACGCGGAACTCTATCCTTTTCTTCCTCCGGAAGAAAAGGAAATTCGGAATTCTTAATTCGTAATTCGGAATTTTGGTATCGCCTACGGCGATAATATTTCAAAAACTTTTATAGAAACACTACAGGGCGAAAGTTGTTCTTTCGCCCTGTGTATTTTATAGAAAATCTTTTGAGATAATGTCCCGCGTAGCGGGACACATAAATTCCGAATTCCGAATTCCTAATTCCGAATTTTACTTGAGGTTTGCTGCGTCGATGCGGTTGAGGGCGCGTTTGAGCTTGGTCTCTGCGAGTTTCAGCTCGTTGTCGCTGTGGGCGGCTTTTATGCGCTCCTCCGCTACCTGCTTTGCGTGCTCCGCGCGGTCGAGGTCGATGTCCTCTGCCCATTCGCAGGACTGCACCAGGATAACGGTTTTCTCCTTCGATACCTTGATGACCCCACCGGAAGTGGCGGCGCGTTTGAACTGCCCGTCTATCATCACGCGCATCTGCCCGATGCCGAGAGCCGCGCAGTAAGGCTCGTGCCCGTTGAGGATACCGACGTCGCCGACGGTGGTTCGCGCGATTATCTGCTCGGTCTCCCCGTCGAAGAATATCTTCTCAGGCGTGATTATTTGTAACTTGAACGGCGTCATATCGTACCCCCGTCAGACTTTCTTTGCCTTTTCGATAACCTCGTCGATGGTGCCGGCGAACAGGAATGCGGACTCCGGCAGGTCGTCGTGCTTGCCCTCGATTATCTCCTTGAAGCCGCGTATGGTTTCCTTGAGCGGAACGTACTTGCCCTCCATGCCGGTGAATGCCTCTGCGACAGAGAACGGCTGGGACAGGAAGCGCTGTATCTTTCTCGCGCGGGAAACGGTGAGCTTATCCTCGTCGGAAAGCTCGTCCATACCCAGTATCGCGATGATATCCTGCAGCTCGTTGTATCTCTGCAGAATGGACTGCACCGCTCTCGCTACCTCGTAGTGCTCCTTGCCCACGATGTCGGGGGTGAGTATGCGGGAGGTGGACTCCAGCGGGTCAACGGCAGGGTAGATACCCATTGAAGCGATGTTTCTGGAAAGTACGGTGGTGGCGTCCAGATGCGCGAACGTCGTTGCAGGCGCCGGGTCAGTCAGGTCGTCCGCGGGGACGTAGACAGCCTGTACGGACGTGATGGAGCCTTTCTTTGTGGAGGTGATACGCTCCTGCAGGGCGCCCATCTCAGTCGCCAGCGTGGGCTGGTAACCAACGGCGGAAGGCATTCTGCCCAGCAGCGCGGAAACCTCCGAACCTGCCTGCGTGAAACGGAAGATGTTGTCGATGAACAGGAGCACGTCCTGACCCTCTTTGTCACGGAAGTACTCTGCCATAGTCAGACCGGAAAGGGCAACTCTCATTCTTGCCCCCGGCGGCTCGTTCATCTGACCGTAAACCAGCGCAGTCTTGCTGATAACGCCGGATTCCGTCATCTCGTTGTACAGGTCGTTACCCTCGCGGGTACGCTCGCCGACGCCGGTGAACACGGAGATACCGCCGTGCTGCTTTGCGATGTTGTTGATGAGCTCCATGATGAGGACTGTCTTACCAACGCCCGCACCGCCGAACAGACCTATCTTACCGCCCTTGAGGTAAGGCGCGATAAGGTCAACGACCTTGATACCGGTCTCGAGCACCTGGTTGGAAGCCTCCTGCTCCTCGAACTTCGGAGCGGGGCGGTGTATCTCCCACTTCTCCTCGGTCTCGGGCTGGGGCTTGTTGTCTACTGCCTCACCGAGCAGGTTGAACACGCGTCCCAGGGTCTCCTTGCCGACCGGGACTTTTATGGAAGCCCCCGTATCGACGGCCTCCATACCTCTGACAAGACCGTCCGTAGAGCCCATCGCGATGCAGCGTACCACATCGTCGCCGATATGCTGTGCGACCTCGACGACAAGCTTCTGACCGTTGTTGTCGATCTCTATCGCATTCAGCAGATTGGGCAGGTGATCAGGGTGGAACTTGATATCAAGAACCGCACCGATGACCGTCACGATCGTGCCAATGTTCTGATTTGTCATTTCTGAATTTTCCTTTCCATTTGATGTGGTTGGAAACCATCGTCGAAAAAGGCACGCTGTGCCTTTTCCGCCGGTACATCCCAACTGCGCGCACTCTTTGTCGGCTTTGCCGACAATAGCGTAAGACTGAAAGGCGTCGCCTGCACGCTTGTTGGGATAGAAGTGTTTTTTCCCCCGGCAAAGCCGTGGCAAAAAACGTTATTTCAATTTCATTTTCCTTCGGAAAACGCTTCATGCAGGCTATATTTGCAAGAAATATATCCAGCTGTTATTCAAGCGCATTCGCGCCGGAAACTATCTCGGTGATCTCCTGCGTGATGCTTGCCTGGCGCGCTCTGTTGTACAGCAGCGACAGGCTCTCTGTCATGGCGTCTGCGTTGTCGGTCGCGGACTCCATCGCGGTGCGGCGCGCTCCCTGCTCGGAAGCGTAAGCCTCGACGATGGCGCACATCACAAGGCTTGCCATGAACTTCGGCACGATACGGTCGAACACCGCTTCCGGCGAGGGGTCGTAGGTCATGGTGCCGTAATTCTCGAGTTTCTGCGTCTGCATGGGGAGCACAGCCATCTGCTGAGCCTCCTGGGTCAGCTGCGAAACGAACATGGTGAAGAATATCTGCACATCGTCCACCTCGCCCTTTCTGAACAGCTCTATCGCCGTATCAGCGATATCCTGAGCCTGAGCGGGCTTGATGTTCTCGGCGATGGTGGGATAAGCCCCCACGATGTCGTAGTCGCGCTTGGAGAAGTACTCGATGGCTTTCTTGCCGACAGCGATAATCTTTGGCTTTTCCGCGTCGGAGGCGTGTGCGGCAGCTGCCATCTTCAGAATATTCGAGTTATATCCCCCCGCAAGACCCCTGTCGCCTGCCACAACGATGAACAGACGGTGCCTGACCTCCCTCTTCACGGTGAAAACGGTGGAGAAGTCAGTGTTGGCAGAAACGATCTCGCACATGGACTTATACAGCTCGTTGAAATACGGACGAGCCTGCTCTGCGCGCTGCTTTGCCTTGCGCAGCTTGCTAGAGGACACCAGCTCCATCGCCTTTGTTATCTGCCGTGTGGAGCCTACGGACTTTATGCGCCGCTTGATGTCCTTCATGTTTCCTGATGCTATAATATCACCCCCGGTAGCTTCCGCGTGCCCCGGCTTTCACCGGGGAGCGGAGAGTGATCACTGAACGTTATCGTCCGTTGTGATATATCTTACTTTCTTTTCGATGTAGAGCCATGCGACGCCGAGCGTTGCGATGACGGAAAGAATTGTGGCAATAATGCCGAGCACAAAAGCAGCCTGCTTCATGAATTGCTCCTTTCGTTATGCGGTGTAGCCCTTTGCGAAGTCAGTGAGGACGCTCTTCAGCTTCTCCTCGTTGTCGGGGGTGATCACCTTTTCGGTTTTTATGCTTGTGAGTATCTCAGGGTCGGTGGACCTGATATGATCCAGCAGGTCAGCCTGATACTGCTTTATCTTCTCCACGGGGATATCCTTAAGGAAGTTGTGAACGACAGCGTAGATGATAACTACCTGCTCCTCCACCTCCAGCGGGGAATTCTGATCCTGCTTGAGCACCTCAACGATGCGCTCGCCCTTTGCCAGACGGTCCTTGGTATCCTTATCCAGGTCGGAACCGAACTGTGCGAAGCTCTGCAGCTCCCTGTACTGGGAGTAATCCAGCTTAAGGGTACCTGCGACCTTCTTCATTGCCTTTATCTGTGCATTACCGCCGACGCGGGAAACTGAGATACCCGGGTTTACTGCGGGGCGTACGCCGGCGTTGAACAGTTCGCTCTCGAGGTATATCTGACCGTCGGTGATGGAAATTACGTTGGTCGGGATATACGCGGATACGTCGCCTGCCTGCGTTTCGATTATCGGCAGCGCAGTCAGCGAGCCGCCGCCGTAGTTCTCATTGAGTCTTGCGGCACGCTCGAGAAGTCTTGAGTGCAGATAGAATACATCGCCGGGGTACGCTTCACGTCCTGGCGGTCTTTTCAGCAGCAGCGAGAGGGTACGGTAAGCCACGGCGTGCTTGGACAGGTCGTCGTAAACCACGAGGACGTCCTTGCCCTGGTCCATGAAGTACTCGCCCATGGTGCAGCCGGAATAGGGCGCGATATACTGCAGCGGCGCCAGCTCCGAAGCGGTAGCGGAAACGACGATGGAATAATCCAGCGCGCCCCCTGCGCGGAGCTGCTCAACAACGCCGGCAACTGTGGAGTTCTTCTGACCTATGGCGACATAGATGCAGATAACGTCCTTGCCCTTCTGGTTGATTATCGTATCGATAGCGATGGCAGTCTTGCCGGTCTGGCGGTCGCCAATGATGAGCTCACGCTGACCTCTGCCTATCGGGATCATGCTGTCAATTGCCTTGATACCGGTCTGGAGCGGCACGGTAACAGGCTTTCTGGTGATGATGCCAGAAGCGATCTTTTCGATGGGGCGTGTTTCCTTTGCGAGAATTGCGCCCTTGCCGTCGATGGGCTGTCCCAGAGAATTGACAACTCTGCCGAGAAGCTCTTCGCCGACGGGCACGGACATGATGTGACCGGTGCGCTTGACGGTGGAGCCTTCCTTGATATCCTCGTCGGAGCCGAGCATTACGGCGCCTACGAAGTCCTGCTCGAGGTTCATCGCCATGCACTGCACGCCGTTGTCGAATTCAAGCAGCTCGTTGAGCATGCACTTTTCAAGCCCGTGGATACGCACGATACCGTCGCCGACGGTAACGACCGTGCCCACGTCCGCAAGCTGCAGCTTTGAGTTGTAGTTCTTTATCCGGGACTTTATCAGACCCGTTATTTCATCGGGGCGTAGATCCATTAAATCAATCCCTTTCTTTTAGTGATACGCTGTCAGGCGATGACGCCGCCAAGCTCCCTGCGTAATCCAGCGAGCCTTGAGCGGATACTGCCGTCCCAGCGTGTGCTGCCGTAGTCGATAACGACGCCGCCGATGAGCGCCGGGTCTACCTTTTCGCGTATGGAAACGGTCCTGCCGGTGACTTCGGTCATCTTCGCCCTTATCTTTTCAATAACAGCCTCCGACAGCGGAGCGCTGCTAGTTACGGTGATTTCAGCGATCTTGAAATAGTCGTTGTACGACGCGCGGAAATCCTTGAGAATGCCGCTGAAGCAGTTCATTCTGCCGCGCTCAGTGAGCACGCACAGCAGGTTGCCCGTCAGCCCGGAGATCTTTCCCTCCGATATGACGTCCCTCACCATGGCAAGCTTCTCCTCCATGGTGACTGTGGGCGTACCCAGCAGCTTGATGAACTCCGGCTCCTCGTTGAACACCTTTTCAAGCGCGTCCATCTCGCCGAGAATGTCGCCGAGCCTTTCCGGAGCCTCCTCCGTACACAGCTCAAAGAACGCCTCAGCGTATACTTTTTCAGCCTTGTCGTTCATAAAAGCTCCTCCCTGCGACGGTCACTTTGCGGTGCCGACGTTCTCGAGGAAGCTGTTTATGAGCGCCTCGTTGTCCTTCGCGGAAATTTCCTTTTCAACAACGCTGGACGCCGCCATGATGACGATATCGGATATCTCGTCCTTTATCTCGTTCACGGCGCGCTGCCTGTCGCGCTCGATGTTCTCCTCCGCCTTAGACCGGATCTCCGCAGCCTTCTGATTAGCTTCGGTGATTATCTCTTCCTCGCGGCGCTGCGCTCTGGCGGTAGCCTGCTTCATTATCTCAGCGGCTTCCTCCTTTGCCTTTGCCAGCTTCTCGAGGTATTCCTGCTCGGTCTTTGCTGCGGACTCCTTGGCGCGCTTTGCTTCGGCTATCTCAGCCGCAGCCATTTCGTTGCGCTTGTCCAGCACCTTTCCGACCGGCTTGAACAGGAATATCCTGAAAAGGATAACGATGATCAGCGTGTTTATCAGCGTGAAAACGATAGTTCCGGGGTCGATGGTAACGAGCGGCAGTACTTCCTGCGCTGCGCTTTCACTGATGAGTGTCAGCATAGGTTCCAACTCCTCCCTTTATGCGATATGCCTTATCGGTATTACTTGTTGAACAGAGCGGTAAGGTTGCTGAACAGCGGGTTTGCATAAAGGAGAAGCAGTGCGATTACCAGTGCGTACAGACCTGTTGTCTCTGCGAGCGCGTCGCCGATGATCATTGTTCTTGTCACTGCGCCGGAAGCCTCGGGCTGTCTGCCGATAGCCTCAACTGCCTTACTTGCGCAGATGCCCTCGCCTATACCAGGGCCAAGACCTGCGATCATTGCCGTGCCTGCGCCGAGTGCGGACGCACCGAGTACGATGGCGCTGGATAAAAGCTGCATATCTTCCATTGTTGTTTCCTCCATTTAGTTATAAATACTATCCGCGGGAATACCCGGGGAATATTTGCCGGATGATGTCACTCACACTCTGCGCCGGAGATGTACGCCATTGTCAGGGTGGTGAAGATGTAAGCCTGGATAACTGCCGAGAAGATGTCGAAGTACAGCGAGGTTATCGCGGGTATCAGTATCGCGAAGTTGCCCAGCGCGAAATAGATCAGCCCACCGATGACCATACCTGCGACCATGTTGCCGAAGATACGCAGCGCCTGCGAAAGCGGGTTTGCGATCTCGCCGATGATGTTGAACGGCAGCATGAACGGCATAGGCTCGATGAATGCGTGGAAAAATCCCTTTACCTTACCGGTCCTTGCACGGTTTATCTGCGTCAGGGCAAACGTGATGAGTGCGATGGCGCCAGTCACCGAGATATCGGAGGTGGGGTTCTTGAGCCCGAAAAGGCTCATCAGGTTGTTTAGCAGCAGAAAGCACAGGAGCGCGCCGATATAGGTGGTGTAGCCCTTGTACTTCGGTCCCATCGTCGTATCCACCATATTTCTGGCGAATGTCACGATCCATTCCGCTGCCGCCTGGCGCTTTGTCCGGGGTATGACCTCGAGCCTGTGCGTCAGTATCAGCATCACGATCAGCAGTACAAGCATGACTATCCACTGAATGAACACTGTTTCGGTGAGGTTCCACGTTATACCGAACAGGTCGAAACTCGCGATGACCTTAGGTCCGGTGACGGTGAAGCCGCCCTCTGACGCCAATAGCAAAGCTGCTGGCATAGCTTATCATTCCTCCTTTGGGGTAATACGGCGTTGTTCGGCGCCGTTTGTATCTATTTCCGCTTCGTGCGCGTTTCCCACAGGGACTTCACGGTTATGATGATCCTCGGAAAAAACAGCGGCACAGCCGCGGAAAGAAGATCGATGAATGGCAGGACAGCCGCTGCAGTCATCACCAGGAACAGCCCCAGGTATCTGACGCAGTAAAGCGTGTTCATGTATTTCTGCGCGGATTTTGCGCCGTGCCGCAGCGAATTCTCAGCCGAAACGCCCATCAGCCAGAAGTTGCCGACGCCCGCGATGTTCCCCCAGACGCCGCCGAGAAGCAGCGAATAGTTGAACCCGCACGCGAAGAAGAGCACGATGAGCAGCGCGAAGTACACTGCGTTTATCGCGAGCAGCCAGGGGCGCATGGCGCGGAGTTCCTGCCGGGTGACGCTGTATTTTTCTGCCATGGGCACCTCACTTGCGGTGGTCGTCGTAGTAGTCGTTGTCGCTGCGGTCGCTGTAATATCTGCGGTATTTCGACTTGTCGTCCTTTGCGTACAGCTTTATCATCTTCATCAGGTGGTTAGCCGCGCCCCCGAGCATGAAAAGAATGCCCAGAATTATGCACACGACCATCACCCAGTCGGGCAGGTCGTAGTATTCCACGGCGTAATGCCCTCCCACGATGAACACCAGCAGCGGCGCAAGAATGACGAACGCGAACTGGCTCGCTACCGCGTAGGCGGCAAAGGGGCTTTTTTTCCCTGACATTACCTTGTCACGAAGTTCTCAAGGCGCCAGCCGTCGTCGGTCTTTACCATGCCGATGGTGACGGTGGCGTCAGGCTCGCGCTGGGACTGGCTCGCTTCTGTGGTGCCTATCACCGTTTCCAGCTTGTCGTCGAAAAGACCCACGGTGAGATCGCACTTGCCCTCCTCGACGTAATCTATCGTGATGGAGCAGCTTATCCAGCTCCTGGAGGGGTCTGCGGTGAAATCAGAGCTTATGCCCAGCACCTCGACGGTCTCGTACTTAATGGTGTCGTCCGCCTCTGCTGTGGAGCCCTCGGGTGCCGCGGTGGTCTCGGCGCGCTGCTGTATCCTGCGGTTTGCGTATACGGTCAGACCGTTGCCGTCGATGTTGTGCAGCACGCGGGTCGCCTCGTCCTCAACGTAGACGGAGCGCACCAGCGCCTCTATCTTGTCAAGGTCGTAATCGGTGTTGTTGACGGTGTAATATCCGTCCTCGGGGAGGTTGCCGTAAGGCTCGTCGTTGTGGTGGAGTCCCTCGGTGACGAACAGACGGAGTATCTCGTGGCTGTCGTCCAGCAGGTCGTGCGCCGCAAGTCCCACCTCGTCGCGGTATTCCTGCGTGAGGTAGGCGGCGTTGTTATTGTGCGCGCCGGAATTCTGCGCCTGGCCGCCGTTATTCCCGCTGCCGGGCAGGTTGAGCATGACCACCGCGATTATCGCGGCAGCGCATGCCAGCGCGGCAATGACTATGGTAGCTATGAGTGAAGTGTTGTTCTGGTTCTTTTTGGTGCTCATTCAGTGATACTGCCTTTCCCGGTTTGTTTTCACGCCTTTTCCGTGGTCTTGCTGTCGAAGGAGATAGCCTCGGGGAATACGCTGCGGCTGTCCTCCTTGGAAAGGAAAGTCGTGTTGACATAGCCCTGGATTATCGCGCCGTCAGTCACCGCGATGGTGGAAGCGTTGATGTCGCCGAATACGATGGCGTCGCGCTTGAGCTCGGCCTTGCCGCCTATCTCGAGCTTGCCCCTTATCCTGCCGTTGACGTCGGCGTACTGCGATGTGAGGTCGCCGATAAGTATGGTGTCGCGGTCCATGCGCATCTTGCCCTTGAGGGTCACGTTGCCCTGCATTGCCGCGGAATTCATGCTTGCGTTGTTGCACTTGATGTCGCCTACTACCTTGCCGGACATGTCGATGTCGCGGGTGGTCTCGACGTTGCCCTTGATGTTGCCGTCCACCTGCATGTTTGCAAGGCTGCGCACGTTGCCGTCGATTATGGTGTTCCTGGAAATTACGGTAACTTCGTCTGTCTCGCCGGGTACCTCGGGGGCTGCGCCGGGCGCCGTCGGGGGAACATACCCGCCGTTGCCGCCGCCAAAGCCGCTGTTCGCGCCATTCGCGCCGAAGCTGCCGTTAGCGCCAAATCCACCCTGGTTCCCTGCGAAGCCGGAGTTCTGCGCGCCGTCGGCTGCCTGCGCCCTCTGCTGGGCTTCCGCGGGGGAAGCGCCTGCGGGTGCGGAAGCATTCATCGCTGCGCCGGAAGCGGGGTCGGCTGCCGGGGTGCCCTGTGCGGGCTGCTGGCGGTAATAGGGCGTTTCCAGCGGAGCGCCCTGGTCGCCGGGCTGGCTGCCGGTGAACTGATATCCACCCTCCTGCCGGGGAGCCTGCGGCTGAGCCGGAGCGGGAGCTGGCTGCTCGCTGAGGTATTTGTCCAGCTCGGTGGGCTGGGCGGTTCTGTCGGACTTGCCGTCGGTGTTGTCCTCCGCGCCGTCCTTTTTCCACAGTTCCTTCACTGCCTGTGAAAAATTATCTTTGATACCCATTGTGATTTCCTTTCTTTTACGCAAACGGCCCGGTGAACTGCACCGGCTTTGTGTCGTTGTTTATCTTGTCGAATTTATAGCCCTCGTTCACCAGCACCTGGAGCACGTCGCCCAGCACCAGCACGGTGTTCGGGGTGGAAGCCGAGTCATGCATGAGCACGACTGAGCGGTAATTCTCTGAAATATCCTCGGGAATGGAATTGTACATCTGCGTCCAGTTGGCGCCGCCGGCGTCGTTGCTGTCAACGTTCCAGTCGAAATAGCGGAAGCCGCGCCGCGTCATTTCCTGTATGATATGGTCGCGGGTGCCGGCGTTGAAATCATTCACGCTGCCGCCGGGGAAGCGGAATATCTCGGTCTTTATGCCGGTCGCGTCATATATTATGTCCCACGCCTCGTGGAAATCCTCAAGGAAAGCCTCCACGGAAGCGTAAATATCATTATACACATGAGAAGCGCTGTGCACGCCTATGGAATGCCCCGCAGCAGCTATCGCGCGTAGCTTCTCGTAGCAGCTCTCGGAGCGGTTGGGCACCACGAAGAACGTCGCCTTTATGTTGTACTGCTCCAGGTAGCTGAGAATGCTGTACGTGTGGTCGGAAGGCCCGTCGTCGAACGTTAGGTACACCGTGCCCTCTTCGCGCACATAGTCCTCCTCCGCAGGGGGAGTGACCGTCATCTCGGGGTAGAGCGCGGCGTAGGGGCTTTCAGTCTCCGGCTCTGCGGTGGGCTCGTCGGAAGCCTGCGCGGTCTGCCCGGCTGCCGTGCTCTCTGCGGGCGCGGAACTTTCGTCAGTCTGCGGGACGTCTGCGCCGGCGTTCACCTGTTCGTCCGGCGTCCTGCCGTGGAGGATATATTCCACCAGGTCGTCGTCGGAAAGACCGCTGCGCTTGTAGACGTCGTAAAAACCCTGCACGGTGGGTTCACGCTCGCCGCTGAGTATCTCGGAGTAATATTCCAGCTTCTGGTTATCCTGCCGGAGCTTTTCATTCTGCATATTGCTGTTCCACAGCAGCACCGCGAAAACCACGCAGAGCACCAGCGGAACAAAGAAAACTATGCAGAGGACCGTCTTTATCAGCATCTTGAAGAATGCCACACTGCCAAACTGCATTTTCAGACCTCTTTTGTATCACAGCGCCATTTTCTGATACTGGCGCATAAATTCATTTATGGGGAAAAATCGGCTTGTACCCCTATTATTTAATGATACTATAAAACGGCGTTTTTGTCAATAGCAACATCGGTGAAAAAGTCATTTATTACCCGGAATATGGACAAAATATGCTTTATTGGCATACTGATTATAGACAAAGTGCACAAAAAAATTTACTTCGGCATTATCCGGGTTATTTCGCAGGAAGAATGGGCGTGTGCAATATCTTTATTGAAAACGAAAATGACTATTGATTTTTATGGGAATATGTGATACAATAAATGTATGTATCAATAAGAAACGGGGTGACGCTGTGCTTGACGGAAGAAAAGTGATAGGCGTATGCTGCGCGACGGTCAACAAGGAGCCTTCCAAGCCGCTGGTAGACGGGCTTGCAGAGCTGCTGAAAGACCGCGCCGACTACAGGATGCTGGTTTTCCAGTGCTTTGAGGACCTTTACAGCAACAGCAGGAGCAACACCGGCGGCAGTTCGGTGTTCAGCCTGATAAATTACGACATGATAGACGTGATGGTGATGGTGCCGGCTTCGCTGCATTCCCGCACGGTGGTGGAGAAGATAGCCGCGGACTGCCGCAGCAACAACGTCCCGCTCATATCGGTGGATATCCCCATCGAGGGCGCCTACAGCGTCTCTTTCGGCTATGGGGAAGCTTTCAGCGCTATCGTGGACCACATTCTCGGCTGGCACAGCTGCCGCAGGATAAAGCTCATCGCGGGGCTGAAAGGCAATGATTTCTCAGAGACCCGCGTAAAATGCTGCCGCGACCTGATGGCAAAATACGGCCTTACGCTTAACGACGACGACATATACTACTGCGATTTCTGGGAGGAGCCAACCTACGCCGCGATGGACCGCTTCTTTGAAAGCGGGGAGCCGCTGCCGGAGGCATTCATCTGCTGCAACGACACCATGGCAATGGCTGTCTGCCTGAAACTCAACGAGCGCGGCGTGCGCGTGCCGGAGGACGTTTTCGTCACCGGCTTCGACGGGATAAAGATAGAGCAGTATCACAAGCCGAGGCTCACCACTGCGGTGCGCAACAACGCCATGATAGCCGAAAAGCTGCTGGAACTCGCCGACGGCATCACCAGCGGGGAATACCCCGAGCCGATCGACGCGGAACTCAGCTACGAGCCGGTTTTCAGCGAAAGCTGCGGCTGCGCGTGCCCGGACCAGGGGAATTCCAACCGCCTGCTCGCGGACTTCGTGCAGAGCTACACCTACGCCCTCAACTACGAGGAACACGTCAACAAGATGGAAAACCGCATCGCCGCCGATCCCTCCCCCGGGAACGTCCGCAGCACGCTGGATAAGTACTGCTTCCGCAACTCGGTGATATGCCTGACGGAGGAGTACTGCAGGTGCTTCAACGACAGCGAGGAGCAGCAGACGGAATTCACCGGGTTCGGCAATATGAGCGTGTTCCTGAATACATTCACCGACGGCAGGAACACCGGCAGCGTGGATTTCCCCGCAAAGCGCCTTATGCCCCTGCTTGAGAACTCGTTCAGTGAATACAACACGCTTTTCATAGTCCCGCTGCATTTCCAGGACCGCGTTATCGGGTACCTCGTCACGCACTACGTCCACGACGAGCACCACAACGAGAGAATGTACACATTATGCACCAGCCTGAACCGCTGCTTTGAAACCATGCGCATGCACGAGCAAATGGCAAACCTCAACCGCCAGCTGGAATTCATGTTCACCCACGACCAGCTGACGCAGATATACAACCGCTACGGCTTCTACAAGGGCTTCCGCGAGAGCTGCGCAAAGCTTGAGGGTGAGTATCGCGACGTGTTCATCATTTCGATAGACCTGAACGATATGAAGTACATCAACGACAACTTCGGGCACTCAGCCGGGGACAACGCGCTGTGCGTCACCGCGAAAGCGCTCACCGGCGCCGCTGAGGAATGCGGCGACGTGATATGTTCCCGCTTCGGTGGCGACGAGTTCGTTGCGGCAAAGGTGTGCTGCGGGGACGCCCGGGAGCAGTCCGAGCGTTACCGCGACGCGTTCGTGCGCGTCCTCGGGGAGCTGAATTCCGCAGCCGGAGCGCAGTATCAGGTGCATGTGGGGATGGGGGTATATTCCGCGGACCTCGACGGCATGTACTCCATAGAGGCGCTGATAGAACTTGCCGACCGCCTGATGTACTCCGACAAGGCAAAGCACAAACGACACCCCAGGAACTGAGTTCCGATTTCGGAACTCAGTTCAATTCGGAATTCGTAATTCTTAATTCGGAATTATTGTTGTCCGCTTGCGCGGACGTTATCTCAATAGAGTTACAATAAAATGCACAGGGCGAAAGTAGATTGCTTCTTTCGCCCTGTATTGTATCTATTAAAGTCTTTTAAATTCGTCCGCGAAGCGGACACCGAAATTCCGAATTAAGAATTCCGAATTGAAACAGCATTTTATTTCCCTTACCGAAGAGGTTTCCCCCTTCCTTACTCCTCCACAAATACTCGTTTCATCCTGCAGTCGTTGAGGGGGCGGTCGTTGTAGTCGGTCTTGACGCTGGCGATCTCGTCAACGGCGTCCATGCCGTCAACCACTCTGCCGAATGCCGCGTACTGACCGTCCAGGAAGAAGCTGTCCTTGTGGCAGATGAAGAACTGAGAGCTTGCAGAGTTGGGGTTCTGCGCGCGTGCCATGGAGATGACCCCGCGCTCGTGCCTGAGGTCGTTTGGCACGCCGTTCATCAGGAACTCGCCCTTTATCTTGTCCTTTGCGCCGCCCATGCCGGTGCCCTGGGGGTCGCCGCCCTGTATCATGAAATCCTTGATTACGCGGTGGAATATCAGCCCGTCGTAGAAGCCGTCCTTCACCAGCTTGAGGAAGTTCTCAACCGTGATGGGCGCCTTGTCGGGGTAAAGCTCCAGCTTTATCTGCCTGCCGTTTTCCATTTCGATTACTACCATGATGTTTCTCCTTAATTATTGGTAACCTTTAAAAACCGGGACACGAGCAGATTTCGTATATGACTTATATCAGATGTAAGGCACCAAACCGCAGTAATACTTGATGTATTTCAAGGTTTGGTAACGCAACAGATGATATAAGTCATAGAAATCTGCCGTGAAGGAGGTTTTTTAGAGGTTACCTATTGTAGTTTCCGCTGTAAATGCCGGTTATCATCAGCGACAGGAAGCGGAAATCGTTGCTGAGGTCTATCTCCTCTGCGGAGTTGTCACCGCGAATTCTCACCACGGGTCTGAGCACATTGGTGTTGTGGCGCACCACCACGCCGTGGCGCCCGTCCGACAGGGAAACCATAGTCCCCACCGGGTATGGGTTGAACGACCGCAGGAATGCCGCTACCACGTCGTAATCAAAGTGCACGCCGCAGCCGCCGAGCATGTATTCCTCCGTCTCCGCGACTGACCACGGCCTGCGGTAGGGGCGGTTCGAAGTGAGCGCGTCGAACACGTCGGAAACCGTGATTATCCTCGCGATAAGCGGTATCTTCCTGCCGGAAAGCCCGGTGGGATAGCCGCTGCCGTCGAACTTCTCCTGGTGGAAAAGCACGCCGGAAAGAATGTTCGCGTTGTAGCCCCCGGTGCGCCTGAGTATCTCGTAGCCGATGAGCGGGTGCTGCTTTATCTTCTCGAATTCCTCGTCGGTGAGCTTTCCGGGCTTGACGATTATCTCGTGGTCGATGTTGGATTTGCCGATGTCGTGCAGCAGCGCCGCGACTATGACGTCCTTGATGTCGTCCTGCGGGAGGTGAAGTTCGTTCGCAATGCTGGTGGAAAGCATCGCGACGCGCAGGCAGTGCTTGTAGGTGTAGTCGTCGTAATTCTGCAGCGCTATCATCTGGTTGCCGAGGTAGGACGAGTCGTTGCCGATATCGACAAGGATATCGTCCGCGATGCTGTCTACCTGCTCGATGGCTTTCTGCGAGAGTTCCTTTATCTCGCCCTCGTTGTCGAACACCGAACTCAGTTCCGTCAGCGCCCTGCCGATGTGCTGGTTCTTTATCTCCTCGGCTGTCTGCGAAGCGGAAAGCGTCGGCTCCGGCTGAATTTTCTGCTCTTCCCTGTCGCCCTTGATGGTGATGTTCTTTATGCCCTTGCTTTTCAGCAGGTCTATCATCTCGCGGGTTATCATGGTGCCCTTCATCAGCAGGGTCTTGTAGTCCTTTGCCGATGTGGAAGCCACGTCCTTTTCAAGCACCATTCCCTCGGTGACGTTTTCTACCGGTACTATCAGCACTGCAGTTCACCCCTCTCGTTTTTCAGGAATATCAGCCCCACAGCGGCGCCGGGTAGACGCCGGCGCTGATGTTGTCCTTCAGCGTTTCCCTTGCGGACTCCACGTCCGCTTCATACGTTATGCCGAACCAGCGGCTGTCCGTGGTGAGGTTCTGCACCCGGAACGCGTGCGCGTTTATCTCCGCGTCCACCGCGTCGGCTATGGTGAGCTCCGCAGACGGCTCGCCGGCGTTCAGCCCGTTCAGGAACGCGGCAAGCTGCCGCTCCAGCCTGGGCAGGAATTCCACCCCGAAGCCCCACATGCTCATTGAAACGGTGTCGCCCTCGCTGAGCACCCTCGGCTCGCCGCAGTGGTCGCCGGTGATTACTCCGTCGGCGCCGCGGGCTATCTTCTTTGTTTCCTCGACTCTGGTGAGAAGCCCCTGCGGGTCTGTCTTGCATACTCCGCGGTTGACCGTGCCGAAATCGGACAGCGTGTTCCTGAGCATAAAGCCCACGGAGCAGGCGTCAGCGGAAGCCGGGATCTCGCTCAGGAACGCCCCCAGCCTGCGGAAAGCGTCCTGCCCGTAGAAGTCGTCGGCGTTGACTATCGCGAACGGCTCGTTGAGCGCATCGCGGCAGCACCAGAGCGCCTGCGCGGTTCCCCATGGTCTTGTGCGGCCGGGGAAATCCCCGCAGCGCACCGGCAGCTGGTCGGTGGACTGGAACACGTAATCCGTGCGGATACGCTTTTCCACCCGCCTGCCTATTGTGGATTTAAACAGCTCCTCGATATCCCTGCGGATTATGAACACAACGCGGTCGAAGCCTGCGTTTATCGCGTCGTAGACTGAGTAGTCGATAAGCAGCTCCCCGTCGGGACCGAGCTTTTCAAGCTGCTTTATCCTTGTGCCGAAGCGCGTCCCCATGCCAGCGGCAAGGACGACGAGAGTCATTTTGTTGGGCATGCTGCACCCCCTTATATTCAATTCGGAATTATGAATTCGGAATTCGTAATTTCGGTGTCCGCTATCGCGGCATTATTTCAATACATATCGTATATCTGTGACTTCAACGTTGCCCACTTGGCACAGGAGCGTGTCGGAGGTAGGCGTGAAGCCGTATTTTTCGTAGAGCCTGCGTGCCCGGACGTTTCCGTCCAGCGCCCAGAGGTATATCCGGTCAAAGCCCTGCTTTTTCAGCCACTGAACGGAATTATCCAGCAGCGCCGTTCCGAAGCCCCTGCCCCAGAATTCCGGCAGGACGTACAGCGTTTGCACCTCGCCCCAGCCGGGCATTTTTTCGTCCGCCGCCGGGCGTGCATTCGAGTGTCCGGCGATAACGCCGCCCTCCGTCAGCACGAAGCTGCCGGGCTGTCCCGTAAAGGCTATCTGCCAGCGCTCCGGCGACAGCAGGTCAAGGTAAAACTGCGGGAGCAGCCCCTTGTAGCCCGCCTGCCAGCTCCGCACATACAGCCGGGACACCTCTTCGACGTCGTCTGCCGCCATAGGGCGTATCTCCATTACTGTAAGCCCTCGATGGAAGCGTTTATCTTTGCCAGCTTCTCTTCTGCCTTTGCGAGCTTTGCGCGCTCGTTTTCTATCTGCTGCGCCGGCGCCTTTGCGAGGAAGCCCGGGTTGTTCAGCTTCTTTGACAGGAACTCGATGTCCTTTTCAGCGGCTTTCTTCTCCTTGTCGAGGCGCGCGAGTTCCTTTTCCTTGTCAACGAGTTCGCCCATCGGGATAAACACGCGTGCGGAGTCGGTGACAACGGTCATCATGCCGTCGGATACCTCAGCCTTTTCGGTCACGGTGAATTCACCGGCGCCCGCAAGTTTCTCGAAGAACCTGCGGCAGTCGCTGAACAGCTGCGTGAACTGTGTTTCAACGGTCATCGTTACCTTCTTTGACGGGGGAACGTTCAGCTCGTTGCGCTGTACTCTCACAGCCCTGATGGCGCTGACAACGCGGGAGAATTCCTCGGCAGCCTCGCCGAAGTGCAGCTTCTCGTCGTATTCACACCACTTTGCCACCATTATGCTCTCGCTATCGGTGCCGGGCATGGACTGCCATATTTCCTCGGTGATGAACGGCATGAACGGGTGCAGCAGCTTGAGAATGCCCTGCATGATGTAAACCAGCACGTTCTGCGCTGCAAGGGCGCTTTCGCCGCCCTCAGCGATACGCGGCTTGGTGAGCTCGATGTACCAGTCGCAGTAAACGTCCCAGATGAAGTCGGTGAGGTTCTGCACCGCAACGCCGAGCTCGAACGCCTCCAGGTTGGAGGTAACGCTCTTTACTGTGTCGTTGAACAGGCTGAGCACCCACTTGTCCTCGATGGGGAGGTTCTCAGGCAGCACCGGTGCGCCGAAGTCCTCGGGGAGGTTCATCAGAATGTAGCGGGAAGCGTTCCACAGCTTGTTTGCAAAGTTTCTGGAGTTGGTTACCTTTGTTTCAGTCCAGCGCATGTCGTTGCCGGGGGCGTTGCCGGTGACGAGGGTCAGACGGAGCGCGTCCGCGCCATATTTGTCGATTATCTCCAGCGGGTCAACGCCGTTGCCCAGGGACTTGGACATCTTGCGTCCCTGCTCGTCGCGCACCAGACCGTGTATCAGCACGTCCCTGAACGGCTTCTGCCCGGTGTGCTCCAGACCTGAGAATATCATTCTCGCTACCCAGAACGGAATTATGTCGTAGCCCGTTACCAGCGTGTTGGTGGGGTAGAAGTAATCCATCTCGGGGGTCTTGTCAGGCCAGCCGAGGGTGGAGAAAGGCCACAGCGCGGAGCTGAACCATGTATCCAGGGTGTCCTCGTCCTGCTTTACGGGGGCGCCGCACTTGGGGCACTTCTCCAGCGGGTCGAGGGAGATGGCGGTGTGTTTGCACGCGGGGTTCTGGCAGTAGTAAGCGGGTATTCTGTGACCCCACCACAGCTGTCTGGAAATGCACCAGTCGCGGATATTCTCCATCCAGTAGAGGTAGCCGTTCTCAAAGCGCTTCGGAATATAGCGCAGCTCCCCGGACTTTACAACGTCGATAGCGGGCTGTGCGAGTTCCTTCATGGAAACGAACCACTGCAGGGAAGCGCGCGGCTCTACGGTAGTACCACAGCGCTGGCAGCAGCCGACGTTGTGCCTGTGCGGCTCTACCTTAACGAGAAGTCCCTGCGCCTCGAGGTCGGCTACCATCTGCTTTCTTGCCTCGTAGCGGTCCATGCCTGCGTACTTGCCGCCGACGTCGGCGCTTATGGTCGCGTCGTCGTTCATCATGGAAATAACGGGCAGGTCGTGGCGCTGCCCTACCATGAAGTCGTTGGGGTCGTGCGCGGGGGTTATCTTAACGACGCCGGTGCCGAATTCCACGTCAACGTAGTCGTCGGCGATTATCGGAATTTCGCGGTCGGTCAGCGGAAGCTTCACCATCTTGCCGACGATATCCTTGTAGCGGTCGTCGTTGGGGTTTACAGCCAGCGCGGAGTCGCCCAGCAGCGTTTCGGGACGGGTGGTGGCTATCTCAACGAAGCCGGAGCCGTCAGCCAGCGGGTAGTTGATGTGCCAGAAGAAGCCGTCCTGCTCCTCGTATTCGCACTCGATATCAGAGATGGAGGTCCTGCAGTTGGGGCACCAGTTTATCATTCTCACGCCGTGGTAGATGAGCCCCTTGTTGTAGAGGTCCATGAATACCTTCTGCACCGCCCTGGAGCAGCCCTCGTCCAGCGTGAAGCGCTCACGCTGCCAGTCGCAGGAGCTTCCCAGCTTCTTTAACTGCTGGACTATTCTGCCGCCGTAAACGCGCTTCCAGTCCCATGCGCGCTTGAGGAATTCCTCTCTGCCTATCTGCTCCTTGGTGAGCCCCTCTTCCTTCATCTTGCCGACTATCTTAGCCTCGGTGGCGATGGAAGCGTGGTCGGTGCCCGGCAGCCACAGCGCGGAATATCCCTGCATTCTCCTCCAGCGGATAAGGATATCCTGGAGGGTGTTGTCCAGCGCGTGACCCATGTGGAGCTGTCCGGTGATGTTTGGCGGGGGGATAACGATGGTGTAGGGCTTCTTCTTCGGGTCTATCTCAGCGTGGAAGTAGCCCTTTTCCTCCCAGTTATGGTAGATACGGTCCTCGAATTCCTTCGGGGCGTAGGTCTTTGCAAGTTCCTTTCTCATTGCAATGTTGTCCTTTCGTTTTTTGGGATTTATGTTTACGCTTTTGCGTTATTGGCTTTCAGTGAATTGACGAGATTTTCGTCCGGGGTGACGTACAGCGTGCGGTTGTTCGTGAATATCACCATGCCCGGCTTTGCGCCCGCGGGCTTCTTGACGAACTTCACCGCGACGTAATCCACCGGCACGCCGGAGCCGCTCCTCCCCTTTGAGTGGAATGCAGCCAGCTGCGCCGCTTCGAACAGGGTCTGTTCCCCGGGCTGCCTGCCCTCGGTGCGGATTATCACGTGGGAACCCGCTATGCCCTGGGTGTGCAGCCATATATCGGTGGCTTTCGCGGTTTTCAGGGTGAGCTGGTCGTTCTGCCGGTTGTTCCTGCCGACGAGAATTTCGAACCCCTCGCCGGAGCGGAAATGCAGCGGGTCGGAGGTCTTTTTCACCTTTTCGTCCGCTCTCACGCCGCCCTTGAGGTAGCCCTGCTCCCGCAGTTCCCTGCGTATCTCCGCGAGGTCGCTCTCGCTGTCGGTGCGGCTCGCGGCGTCGAAAACGCTGTCGATGTAGACGAGTTCCTGCTGCCCCTTTGCGATAAGTTCGGTGAGCTTCTTTTCAGCCGTGTCCAGCTTGCGGTACTCGGTGTAGTACTTCTGCGCGTTCTGCGCCGGGGTGAGCCGCGGGTCAAGCTGTATTTCCACCGGCTCCCCGGTGGTGAAGTCCTCCAGCACCGCTTTGCTCTGTCCCTTTTCCAGCCGCCAGATGTTCGCGTTTATCAGGTCGCCCCGCACTCGGAAAACCTCCCGCTCGGAGCATTCCGCGAGTTCCTTTTTCTGCAGCTCAAGCTTTCTGGAAACGCGCTCGTAGCTGTTCATCAGGAGCTTCAGCAGGTCGTGGGCGCGCTGCCTGGTGCGCTCCGTCCTGTCCTGGGAGGCAAAGAAGCCGTCCAGCAGTTCGTTAGCGGAATTCTCGTGGCTTATCACCATCGACGTGGAATACTGCTCGATGTTGATGAAGCAGAAGTCCTTTTTTCTGCCCCCCGGCTCTGAAACCACCGTGAAGCAGCATTCCCCGCCGGAGACCGCGGACTTCACCCTGCCGAGAATGAACCGCAGCCTGTCCTTAGCGCTGTCTGAGAGCGCATTGCACGCCGCGTCCACGTCCTTGGCTGAATACCACGCCATCTCCCGGGTGAGTATCGGTGAAACGCCCTCCAGCACCGCGGAAAGCTTCTTGCAGAGCCGCTCGGGGCTGTCCGCTATCGCGTCGAGCACCTGCTGCGGCTCAGCTTCCAGCAGGCACAGCCTGTCCTGGCGCGGCGGGGCTTCGTACTGAATTCCCGGCAGCACGCGGCGCACGGAAGAAATATCGTCGGTTATACGCTTCACGCTGTCGATAACGCGCCCGTCCCGCACGAGGATTATGTTGCTGTGACGTCCCATTATCTCGGCGACGAGGGAATTCGTCACGATGTCGCCTATTTCGTTGGTGCACTCAAAATCCAGCGAGACTATGCGCTCCAGCCCGTCCTGGCGTATTGCCATGAGCCTGCCGCCGGAAAGGTGCTTCCGCAGCAGCATGCAGAACATCGGCGGCTGCTGGGGGTTCTCAAACGCGGCGGTGGTGAGGTTCACGCGGGCGCTCACGCTGTTTGCCGAGAGCACTATTTTCTTGCCCCCGTCGCGGTAGGTGCGCAGGGAAACCACTATTTCCTCGCGGGACGGCTGATACACCTTGTCCACCCGCGCGCCGACCAGCGGCTGCAGCTCGTTGCAGACTATATGCAGAAAAGCTCCGTCAAGTGACAAACAAACACCCCCAAGGCAATTCGGAATTAGGAATTAGGAATTCGGAATTTCGGTGCCGCTATCGCGGCGCTATTCCGATTGTATCAAAATTTAAATCCGTCCGCGAAGCGGACACAATAATTCCGAATATAGTTTTGCGCAGCCCGATACTTTATTCATCTGCATTATGCACCCAAGTGCGCAAAACTCGAATTCCGAATTAAACATAACTGCACGGTTCGGTCTCGCTGTCTGCCGAGAACACCGGTACCTCCGGAAATGCCCTGCTCAGCAGCATAGCGAGCCTGTGGGAAGCGCACTTCTCCGTGCCGTAGTGCCCCGCGTCGATAAGCGCCATGCCAAGCGTGTGGGCTTCCACCCAGACGGAATGCCTGACGTCCCCCGTGACCAGCGCGTGGCAGCCCAGCGCAGCCGCTCTCTCGAGCAGGTCGCCGCCGGAACCGGAGCACACTCCCACGCGGGTTATCGCGTGAGTGTCGCCCTCGCAGTACTTCACGCTCTCGAGGTCGAGGGCGTTCTTGCAGTGCTCCGCGAGCGTCCTTGCAGTGAACCCCAGCGGGAGGTCCGCAATGCCCCCTATGCCCAGTCCGTTGGGCTGGGTCTGCTCCAGGACTCCCGCGCTCTGCCAGCCCAGGAGTTCCATCAGCGTGTCGTTCACCCCCGCTTCGCACATGTCAAAGTTGGTATGTACCGCGATGGCGCTGATGTCGTTGCGCACCAGGGAATACACCGGAGTCCCCGCAAGGACTTTCTTCAGCGGGTGGAATATCACCGGGTGGTGCGAAACTATAAGGTTCGCGTTCTTCGAAACTGCTTCGCTGATTATCTCCTGCGTTATATCAAGACAGGTGGCTATACCGGTGATGTTCTCGGCGGAACTGCCGGTCAGCAGACCTACGTTGTCATAACTTTCCGCAGTTTTCATCGGCGCGATGGTGTTCAGGAATTCCAGCACCTGACCTACTGTTACTGCCATACTGCCTCCTTATTCGTATTCATGCGCCAGCGCGGTTATCTTCCCCGCAAGGGCGCGTAATTCCCCCGCGCGTGAGCTGTCAGCCGGGGAACGTTCCATGCCTGCCGCGTTCTTTTCAAGCTTGCCTGCGATGTGCCTCAGCATGAGCGGGTCGGTTATCTTCCCGCAGTAGCAGAACAGCTCGTCCGGCTCTGCAACAACGCCCGTGTGCCTCACGAGCATAACGGAATAGAAGCGCTCGCCGTCGGCTGCGGCGCGCTCCTCCATTATCTCAAAGCCGCTGCGGTAAAGCTCCCTGCGCAGCACCTCTGCCTTGGTCATTGGCTGCAGAATGAACCGGGTGTCCCCTGAAAGGAACCTGCACCCGGAAATTATCCTCATGATGAGTTCGCCGCCCATGCCGCATATCACGACATCGTCCGCGAAATCTATCCTGTCCAGCCCGTCGGAGAGCACGGCTTCAACGTTAGTCACACCCTGCTCCGCGATAGTCCTGCGGGCGGCGTCAAGGGGACCCTCGCGCACGTCTGAGGCTATCACGCGCTTTGCGCCGGTCTGCGCAAGGTAGCAGGCAAGCAGCGCGTGGTCGGTGCCTACGTCGCAGACGGTGACCCCCCTGCGGCAGAGACTGGCTGCGGCGCTGAGCCTGCTGGTTAGTTTTACCATTATTCGCCTATAACTGCGTTGAGCTGCTCGACTATCTCGTCGGCGTCAACACCGTGCACCATGCATGCCTGCTCAACGGTCTCCCCGCGGGAAGCCGGGCAGCCCAGGCAGTGCATTCCCATGCTGAAGAAGATGGGCGCTGCAGCCTCGCCTGCTACGTCCAGAATATCGCCGATAACTGTATCCTTTGTTACTTTCATTGTTGTAATTCCTTTCATTCTGTGCGATTTCCCCGCGGATTTGCGCGGAGAGATAAATATACATCATATATTATAGCACAACTTTAGTATTTTGTCCAGAGGTATTTTGATTAATTCGGAATTTGAGTTTTGCGCACTTGTGTGCATAATGCAAATGGATAAAGTAACGGGCTGCGCAAAACTATATTCGGAATTCGGAATTTAGGTGTCCCGCTTTGCGGGACGTTATCTAAAAAAGATTTAAAATAAAATGCACAGGGCGAAAGTGGTTCTTTCGCCCTGTGTTGTTTCATATCAAAGTTTTTTAATTCGTCCGCGAAGCGGACACCGAAATTCCGAATTCCGCATTCCGCATTCCGAATTGAATTAAATTCCGAATTAGCTTGCTTTCCCCTTTCCCACCCTCGTCCGGCTGCCTGACGACTGGTCGTTAAAATGCGGCGTATGTGTGCGTTTGTAACATTACAGGGCATGCACTGTGTCAGTACGGTATGCGCCCGGTCATACCGATAGCTGCGGCTCATTCTCAGCCGCTGAGATGTCGCCCACCGCTGCCGGACTACCATCGGAATTCAATCAGTTATCAGCTCCGTCGTCCAGTTGAGCCCCTGGATTTTCTCGTCCAGCTCGCGGAGTTCCCGTGAAAGCCTGTCAACGTCCTTCTGGAGCTCTGAAACGTCCACCGTGCTGCGCACCGCTATTTCCGCGCGGGAATAGCGGTCCACCCTGCTGCTCGCGCAGTCCAGGAACCCGCGCAGCATCGCGACGCGCTTTTTCATGCAGTCGCGCCTGGCGAGAAGCCCGGTCATGGTGGAGCCGTCGGCTGTTGTGCGGCTGTTTGTCAGGTTTATCTGTACTATCAGCGTTTCCATGCGGCTGACGAGGGAGTCCATTTCCGCGAGGAGCGCTTTCGGGTCCTCGGCAGGGGAGTCGCCCTCCTGCACCTTTGCGTTGTTGGCGAGCCTGTCGTTCAGCTCGGAAAGCCTGCGCTGAATATCTGCGCGTTCTGATAATGCTACTGCAAGTTTCATTTGATGTCTCCTTTTTCCTTTTCGTGTATGTATTCCGTTATGATCTTTGCGGTTTCCGCGGCGCCTATCGCGGAGTTCACCAGCAGGTCGTAGTTGCGGCGGTCGCCCCATTCCAGCCCGGACATGCTGCGGTAATACGCGCCCCTTGCCTCGTCGGAACGGCGCATGTTGCGCTCCGCAGCGGCGCGGTCGTCACCGTACTGCTCCATTATCCGCGCAATGCGGAATTCCTCGGGGGCGTAGATGAACACCCGCACAACGTCCCTGTGGTCCTGCAGGATGTGGTCTGCAGCCCTGCCGACTATCACGCAGCTTCCGTTTTCCGCGATACGGCGAATGACTTTGTTCTGCGCCTGCACCGCGTGCTGAACCACCTTTGTGCTGAGGTAGAGTTCCTGCAGGCGCTCGGGGGAATTGCGGTTGATGTCGGAGATGAATTCCCGGTCAAGACCGCTTTCCTGGGCGGCAAGCGCGGTCATTTCCTTGTAGTAGAACGGAATGCCGAGTTCCTCAGCCACCAGCCTGCCTATCTGCTTGCCCGAGGAACCGTGTTCCCGGGCGATGGTGACGATGACGCCGGGGTGCGAGGGCTTTATGACGGCGCTGGCTTCCTCGGGCTTTCTCTCGTGGGAAACGTACGGCTTTTTCAGGAACTTTCTGTAGAGGACAAAGCCGACGACGCTGGTCACGCTGTCAGTCACGGGGAACGTCAGCCAGAAGTAATCCAGCCCGAACCGCGAGAACAAAAAAGCCAGCGGCACGAACAGCACCACGGTGCGCACCACGGTGAGCAGCGAGCTTTTCACGCTGGAACCCACCGCCTGAAAGAACACCGGGAACGTCAGCGAGGACACCAGCGGAATGAAGCTGATGCCAATCAGCCGGAACGCGTTGATACCTATTTCAATGACGAGGGGGTCGTCCGAGAACACGCTGAGCAGCTCCTTTGGAATGAACTCGAAGCACAGCGTGCCGATGAACATAAGCGCCATGCCGAATATCATCGAGGTGGAGAGCGTCTTGCGGCAGCGGTCGATGTTACGCGCGGCGTAGTTGAAGCTTATCACGGGCACGATGCAGGTCTGCATTGAGCCGAGGGGAATGAAGATTATCGTCTGCCATTTGTAGTACAGCCCCAGCACGGTGACTGCCTGGTCGGAGAAGGTCGCGAGTATCATGTTCAGCCCGAATATGTACAGCGTATACGCCGACTGCATGAGGATATTCGGGGTGCCGAGCCGGTAGATGACGCCGATATGCCCGGGGAACTTACGCAGCGCGGGGGGCTTCCTGACGCCGTTTTTCATGACTATCAGCGCCGCCACTACCTGCCCGGCGACTGTTGCGACGGCGGCGCCTGAAATCCCCATCTCGGGCAGACCGAACATGCCGAAGATGAGGAGCGGGTCCAGCGCGATATTGGTGAGTGCGCCGGCTATCTGCGCTATCATCGGGCGCTTCATGTTGCCGTCCGCCTGGTGGATCTTAGTCCATATGCTCTCGAGGAAAAGCCCGAAGCTGAACACGCAGACTATGCGCCCGTAGCTTATCACGGCTTCTATGACTTCCGGGGTGGTGGTGGACATTTTCGCATACGCCGGCATTATCGCCCAGCACACAGCCGCGAAAACAGCCCACAGCGCCACCGCGAGCGGGGTGCCTGTCCCGGCGTATTCGTCGGCTTCCGCGCACCTGCCGGAGCCCAGCCGGGCAGCCATCACCGTGTTTATGCCCACGCCGGAGCCCACCGCCAGCGCTATCATCAGCAGCTGTATCGGGTAGATTATCGACAGCGCCGTCAGCCCGGTCTGCGAGTAATTCGCGACGAAAAGGCTGTCCACTATGTTATACAGAGCCTGTATCAGCTGCGCCAGCATCACCGGCGGCGCCAGCCTGAAAAGCACCTTTGATATCTTTTCCCTGCCGAATAGTTCGTTTGTGTCCATGTTGTCCCCTGCCTTTTATGTCTATGGGTACATTATATACTTTGTGAGGGGATTTGTCAATAATTCGGAATTCCTAATTCGTAATTCGTAATTATGGTATCGCCTCCGGCGATAAAATCTAAAAAACTTTTATAGAAACTCTACAGGGCGAAAGAACCACTTTCGCTCTGTGCATTTTATTTTAAATTTATTTTTAGATAACGTCCCGCGTAGCGCAGACACGATGTCTGCGCAGTTGCCGCAAAGGGGCAGCACGACGCTGCCCAACAAAGGCAACTGGAGGACAACAGCAATTACGAATTACGAATTAAGCTCTTACCTTCCGATGAGTTTCCGGCGCACGAACAGCAGAATGAACACCGCGCCGATGACTATCACCAGAATGCCCAGCGCGAGTATCCACGGGTGACCGCTGGTGTTCACGACCTTGATGTAGTAGTCCATGATGTTGACGTTGTCCGCGAGGGAAGCCTGGTCCATGTCGAAGAAATCTGCGGTCCATTCGCGTATTATGCGCTTGTCGTCGTCCATCGCGGTGACTTTGCCCTTGAATTCAATGGGGGTCACGTCCTCAAGGTCGTCTACGGTGACGGTCTGGGTCGCCTGGCGCTCCAGCTTGCTCAGCAGCGCCTTGTCAGCGGTGTAGATGCCCCAGAAGTCGTAATCGTCGGTGCAGATGAGGTAGTATGTGCCGACTTCCTGCTTGCCGTTGTCGCCCTCTCGGGTGACTGTTTCGTACCCTCCGAGGTTGAAGGGCAGTTCGCCGCTGATTATCATGCCCTCTTTGATGGTGTCTGCGGTCAGGGTGCTGTAGTCAACACCGGGCTGCGCGTTGTCGATGAGTTCCCCGGCAATGACGACGGTCAGCACGATGCCGATGACCATAAGCGCTATGCCGTTTAAAAGTAGACGAATTCCTCTCATGTTTTCTTCCCTTTTCTTTTATAATATGTATTCTTTGGCGCTTTTGTGTGATATCACATAAAACAACCTGTGATAATTATACCATAGTTTGCCTGCGGGGTCAAGGGTTTTCGGCTTATTTTCTCAGATTTATGCACTATTTACCCTTTGTATTGATTTTTCAATGGTAAATATGTTATAATTAATAAATATATATGTAAATTGCGTTTCATGAGAATTGCTGCGCAGATGTGCATTTTGCAGGTTAATTATGACAGAAAACCGTAAATTTTACGCTGTTTTTATAAAAAATGTACAAAAAAACTATTCGTTGCGCACGATAATCAATGCTTTTTAATCATTGACAGATTTTGAATTAAAGGTTATTATATTATTGCAAAGAAATATTCCGCAAGGGATTTTCTGAGATAAAAGAAATACAACAAAAAACGCGCTGCTCAGCAGAATTCCGATACATCTCAGGGAATGACGCAGGAGCGGCAACAAGGAAAGGACGAAACCCAAAATGAAAAATGCATTCAGGAAGGTTGCAGCAGCTGCGCTCGCAGCCAGCATGATGGTACCGTTCGCAGGCTGTGCAAGCAACGGCGACAGCAGCACCGCAGACAACTCCGCATCAGAAGGCAACTCCAGCGTAGCAGAAGGCGCAAACGGCAAGCTCGTTATAGGCGGCATCGGCCCGATCACCGGCGCAGCTGCAGTTTATGGCAACGCCGTTAAGAACGGCGCTCAGCTCGCAGTCAACGAGATCAACGCTGCAGGCGGCGTAAACGGCATGACCCTCGAGTTCAACTTCCAGGACGACGAGCACGACCCCGAGAAGTCCGTAAACGCATACAACACCCTTAAGGACGCCGGCATGAAGCTGCTGGTAGGCACCGTTACCTCCGCTCCCTGCGTTGCAGTAAGCGCCGAGGCTGCCAAGGACAACATGTTCCTGCTCACTCCGTCCGGTTCTTCCCTGGACGCTATCTCCGCAGGCGACAACTGCTTCCGCGTATGCTTCACCGACCCTGGTCAGGGTAAGATCGCCGCTGACTACATCGTTGACAACAGCCTGGCTACCAAGGTAGGCATCATCTACGACAGCTCCGACGTATATTCCACCGGTATCCTCGACGGCTTCAAGGCTGAGGCTAAGGAAAAGGGTCTGGAGATCTCCGCTGAGGAAGCTTTCACAGCTGACGCAAAGACCGACTTCTCCGTACAGATCCAGAAGGTTATGGACAGCGGCGCTGACCTGCTCTTCCTGCCGATCTACTACCAGGAAGCTTCTCTGATCCTGCAGCAGGCTAAGTCCGCTGGCATGAACATGACAGTATTCGGCGGCGACGGTCTGGACGGCCTTATCGACCAGCTCGGCGACAAGGTAGACATCGCTCAGGACGTTCTCGTTATGACTCCTTTCGCAGCTTCTTCTCCTGAAGAGAAGTCCGCTAAGTTCACCGCTGCTTATGAGGAAATGACAAACGGCGAGGTTCCGATACAGTTCGCAGCCGACGCTTACGACGCAGTTTACGCTATCAAGATGGCTCTCGAGAAGGCTGAGATCAGCGACGCTTCCATGAGCGCTTCCGATATCTGCGACAAGGTAAAGGTAGCTATGACCGAGATCACCCTCGACGGTGTAACTGGTTCCACCACATGGACCGCTGACGGCGAGCCCACCAAGGCTCCGCAGGTAATGAAGATCGTTGTCAAGGACGGCGTAGGTTCCTACGAGTCCGCTCAGTGATCGCTGAACTGAATTAAATTGCAGATAAGACCCGTATGTATGGTTTCTCTGGTTTTTTCCGGGGAAACTGTACGGGTCTCATTTGTATAATTACGGCAATTTGTACAGATACGGCAATTTGTACAGCAGACTTACTGCCGTAAATCAAAGCGGATTTCCGCAAGACGTTTAAGTCTGTTTTGATATGCGGCAGATAAAATTCCGGAAGGAGAAGGTCCTATATGAGCTTTGTATCTTATCTCATCAGCGGAATAAGCCTCGGGAGTATCTACGCGCTCATCGCGCTGGGTTACACGATGGTTTATGGTATCGCGAAGATGCTGAACTTCGCGCACGGCGATATCATCATGGTTGGCGGCTATGCGGTTTTCACCGCGATGTCCACCGCATGGTGCCCGGTGTGGCTGTCAGTCATCATCAGTATCGTGGTGTGCACGGTGCTGGGCGTCGTCATCGAAAAGGTGGCTTACAAGCCGCTGCGTAACGCGCCCCCTCTCGCGGTGCTCATCACCGCCATCGGCGTCAGCTACCTGCTCCAGAACCTCGCGCTGCTGATTTTCGGCTCCGCTGCACGGAACTTCACCTCCGTCGTTGACGGCATGCCTCCGTTCATGACCGTTTCCGAGACCGGCACGCACTTCTTCACCGCGGTGGAGCCCGGCGTGCAGACTTCCCTCAAGGTGTCGATGGAAACGTTCCTGTCCATCGTTGTCTCCCTCGTGATAATGGCGGCGCTGACCTGGTTCATCAACAAGACCAAGGCAGGCAAGGCAATGCTCGCAGTGGCTGAGGACAAGGGCGCTGCGCAGCTCATGGGAATAAACGTCAACAGCACCATCTCGCTGACGTTCGCTATCGGTTCCGCGCTGGCGGCGGTGGCAAGCGTGCTGATGTGCTCCGCTTATCCGCAGCTCAGCCCCTACACCGGCTCGATGCCTGGTATCAAGGCGTTCGTTGCGGCAGTTTTCGGCGGCATAGGGTCCATTCCCGGCGCTATGATAGGCGGCGTGCTGCTGGGAATTATCGAGCAGCTCGCAAAGGCTTACATATCCTCTCAGCTGTCTGACGCTATCGTGTTCCTGGTGCTGATAATCGTGCTGGTGGTAAGACCTACCGGCATCCTCGGCAAGAAGATACGCGAAAAGGTTTAAGGGGGCAGGGACATGACAAAGACGACAAAGAACAACTTCATCACCTGCGGTATCACGCTGGGACTTTTCGTGATATTCGGCGTGCTTTCCATGACGGGCGTGCTGGGCAGCCAGTATTCCGGTCTGCTTATCCCGATAGGCATCTACATCATACTTTCCATCTCGCTGAACCTCACGGTGGGCGTGCTGGGTGAGCTTTCCCTCGGCCATGCGGGCTTTATGTGCATCGGCGCTTATGCGGGCGGTATTTTCTCCCTCATCACGCAGGAGAGCATCAACCCCTCCTGGCTGCGCATGATACTCGCGCTGTTCGTCGGCGCGGTGGCTGCGGCTGTTTTCGGCGTGCTCATCGGTATACCGGTGCTGCGCCTGCGCGGCGACTACCTTGCCATCGTCACCCTGGGCTTCGGTGAGATAATCAAGGCGCTTGCCAACAACATCTACCTCACCATGGACAAGAACGGGCTGCATTTCAGCTTTGCTTCCGCGGTGTCTGACGCAGACCCCGATACCAGCAGGCTTATCCTCGAGGGCGCAAAGGGAATGAAAGCCCCGCAGGACACCGACCTTATCCTCGTCGTGGTCGTACTGATGATATGCCTCGTTATCCTCATGAACTTCATCAATTCCCGCACCGGCCGCGCCTGCATGGCAGTACGCGATAACTACATCGCCGCGCAGTCCGTGGGAATAAACGTCACAAAGTTCAGGCTCATCGCGTTCACCGTTTCCGCGGCTATCGCGGGCGTTGCGGGCGTGCTTTACGCGCATTCCCTCACGGTGCTGGCGCCGAAGAAGTTCGACTACAACCTGTCGATACTCATTCTGGTGTTCGTGGTGCTGGGCGGACTTGGCAGCCTGCGCGGCTCCGTCATCGCGACCATCGTTCTGTACGCGCTGCCTGAGATATTCCGCGAACTTGGCGACTACAGAATGCTCATCTATGCGATAGTGCTCATTCTCATGATGATATTCAACAACTCGCCCGCGTTCATCGCAATGCGCGAGAGGCTGGGCGTTTCCGCTCCGGTACAGAAGATAAAGGGAATATTCACACGAAAGAAGAACACAGCGGGAGGTGCGGACAATGGCTGAGAGCAACATCCTTGAGGTCAGGAACCTCTCGATACAGTTCGGTGGACTTCGCGCCGTTGACGGACTGAACATGACCATAAAGAAGGGGCAGCTGTACGGGCTTATCGGCCCCAACGGCGCCGGCAAGACCACGGTATTCAACATGCTGACCGGAGTGTACAAGCCCACCACCGGCACCATTCTGCTGGACGGGCAGAACATCACCGGCAAGCCTTCCATCTACATCAACCGCGCGGGTATCGCGAGAACGTTCCAGAACATACGTCTGTTCAAGGCGATGAGCGTGCTGGACAACGTAAAGGCAGGGCTGCACAACCACATGAATTACACCGCGATAGAGGGCGTGCTGCGGCTCCCGCGGTACTTTAAGGAAGAGAAGCGCGCCAACGAAAAGGCGATGGAGCTGCTGAAGGTGTTCGAGCTCGACGGTGAAGCGGAGCAGCTTGCCGCGAACCTCCCCTACGGCAAGCAGAGGAAGCTCGAGATAGCCCGCGCGCTCGCCACCGACCCGAAGCTGCTGCTTCTCGATGAGCCGGCAGCCGGCATGAACCCCAACGAGACCGAGGAACTCATGCAGACGATACACTTCGTGCGGGACAAGTTCAATATGACGATACTGCTCATCGAGCACGACATGAAGCTGGTTTCCGGCATATGCGAGGAACTGACGGTGCTCAACTTCGGGCAGGAACTCGCGCAGGGCGAAACTTCGGCAGTGCTCAACGACCCGAAGGTCATCACCGCATATCTTGGAGAATAAGGAGGGAACGCTCATGTCAATGCTGTCAATCAGGGACCTGCAGGTGTACTACGGCGCGATAAACGCGATAAAGGGCATTTCCTTTGATGTAGAGCAGGGGGAGATAATCGCGCTCATCGGTGCAAACGGCGCCGGCAAGACCACGATACTCCACACCATCACGGGACTGGTGCAGGCAAAGCACGGCTCCATCATGTTCGGTGGAAAGGACCTCACAAAGACCCCGGCGCACAAGATAGTCTCCATGGGTATGGCGCACGTGCCGGAGGGACGCCGCGTGTTCGCGCAGCTTTCGGTTTATGAGAACCTCATGCTGGGCGCGTTCACCCGCAAGGACAAGAACGAGATAAACGAGTCGCTGAAGAAGGTGTTCGATCGCTTCCCCAGGCTGGAGGAAAGGCGCACGCAGGCTGCGGGAACGCTTTCAGGCGGCGAGCAGCAGATGCTGGCGATGGGCAGGGCGCTGATGTCCAAGCCGTCGATAATCCTGATGGACGAGCCGTCCATGGGACTTTCGCCCCTGTATGTAAGCGAGATATTCGACATAATCCAGGAGATAAACAAGTCCGGCACCACCGTGCTGCTGGTAGAACAGAACGCGAAGAAGGCGCTTTCCATCGCGAACCGCGCATACGTCCTCGAGACCGGCAGGATAGTGCTTTCCGGCGATGCAAAAGAACTCATGAACAACGACCAGGTCAAGAAAGCATACCTTGGTGAATAACGGGAGGGCGCTATGGATAACACTATATCGAAAAAGTTTATAGTCACCATTGCGAGAGGCTACGGCAGCGGTGGCAGGACTATCGGCAAAATGCTCGCTGACAGGCTCGGCGTGAAGTTCTACGACAAGGACCTTATCCGCATGGCTTCCGACGTGAGCGGCATAAACGAATCCCTTTTCGGGCAGAGCGATGAAAAGACCAAATCCGGCGTATTCGGCAAGCCCGGCGTTTACAAGGGCGAGGTCATAGCCCCCGGCAAGTCCGGCTTTATCTCCGAGGAGAACCTGTTCAACTACCAGGCGATGGTGATAAAGCAGATAGCCGGGGAGGGCAGCTGCGTTATCGTGGGCAGGTGCGCGGATTACGTCCTGCGCGACGACCCGTCTGTCGTGCGCGTGTTCATCTACGCCGACGAGGAAGCCTGCATAAAGAACGCCGCTGACGTAAAGGGCATCACCGACCGCAGGGAAGCCCTCAAAACCATCGCTTCCACCGACAAGGAGCGCGCAGCCTACTACAAGGCGCACACCGGAAGAGAGTGGATAGACGCCCGCAACTACGACCTCTGCTTAAACAGCGGGGACCTCGGGTTTGATAAGTGCGTGGAAATTATTACGAACTTTATAGGGATAAAGCTGCAGTAAAATCTAATTCGGAATTCGAGTTTTGCGCACTTGAGTGCATAATGCAGATGGATAAAGTAACGGGCTGCGCAAAACTATATTCGGAATTCGGAATTATGGTATCGCCTTCGGCGATAATATCTAAAAAACTTTTATAGAAACACTACAGGGCGAAAGTTGTTCTTTCGCCCTGTGTATTTTATTATAATTCTTTTGAGATAACGTCCGCGAAGCGGACACCGAAATTCCGAATTCCGCATTCCGAATTCCGAATTGAACTTAAGTTCCGAATTGAACTAAAGTTTCGCGTTCCGGGTTGGAGCCGCGTTTCACATCAGTCTTCGCTCTTATAGAAGAGCCAGTTCTGTATCTTCTGCGGTATCTCCCTGCCGCCGAAGCTGAATTCCGGCAGCTTGTTGAGCGTGACGTAGAGGTCGTTGTCGAAGTACTCCTGCAGCATTTCGTCGGAAAGGCGCTTGGGGTTCGGGGAGGGCGTTCCGTCGAAGTCGAGGAGCGGGCTTCCGCCACCGGCGGTTTCGTAGATGAAGTCGCCGTTCCATACCATGTAGTACAGCCACATGGTGTTGTTCGCCTTTATTCCCTCGGGGTCGGGGATATAGCCGCACTCGGACAGGGTGAGCATTTTGCCGGTTTCCTCGACGCCTGCGAGTTCGGCGCAGTACTTCTCAAAGCCCTGCAGCTCGCTGTAGCACTTCGCGTAATACTCGGAGATGGCTTCTGCGGAGGTGTCCTCGTTGTCATAGTAGCGGTCGATGCCCGCGATGTCGTAGGAGTTCGGGTGGATAGCGGTGTGCGGGTTCTGACCGTTCCACACCCAGATGATGTTTGTCAGCTTGTGGTAATTCTCGAGCCTGTCGTAGATCATGTACCACAGCTTCTGGAACACCTCGTTCGTCGCGCTGTCCCTGCCCTGCAGTCCCCACCAGAACCATGCGTTGCCTGCCTCGTGCAGCGGACGGAACAGTATCGTCACGCCCTCGCTCTCCATGCGCTGTATCTTGGTGGCGATGAGGTCGATGTCGTGGATAACGGTCTCGTATTCCTTGGTTCCCGGGGTGACTGCCTTCACCTGGTCGAAGTTGGTTATCTCGTCGGTGTAGAATGCATACCCGCCGTCAGGATTGTCGATATCCTTGGGGACGTTCCAGTGCCATGTGAACGCGCACAGTCCACCGGAATTCTTTGACCACTCTATCGCCATGTCTGTCATGTCGTCGCTGGTGTAGCTGCCGGTGCTGAAGATGAAATCAAAGCCCTTCATCGCGGTGAGGTCCCTGGTGGCGTTGTAGAAAACCAGGTCCTCGTAGCCGGCGATGTCCATCTGCTGCTGGCAGGTTATCACCTGCTTGCCGTAAACGCTGCGCAGGTAGTTCCACACTTCCATGGTCTTTTCGTTGGTCTGCGCGTTTTCGGAGACCGGCTTGGTGGCGTCCACTTCCTTTGCTTCAAAGGAAGCCTTGAGCGCGTCAAAATCCGTTTCGTATGCGAGCGCGACGTCCATGTCGATGTCGCCGTCCTCGGTGAGCGCTATCGGGTTGGAGAGCAGCTGTGCGCCGTCGCTGTTGCCGCTGTCGCTGTCGGGGACGCTGGCTTCCCCGGTGGCAGGGGAGCTGCTTTCAGCCGCGGAGCTGGTGCTTTCCGCGGGAGTTTCGGACTTGCCGCATGCGGTGAGCGAGAGCGCCATTGCCGCTGCGAGCATAACTGAAATAAACTTTCTCATTTGAATTCCCTCATCTGAATAATGTGCATTTTCCGCTTTTCCTGTAGTAATCTATGCGCTGCTGAATGACTTCCCGCGTGGTGCGGTAGTATTCCGCGAGACAGTCTATGCAGAAGAATTCCGTGTCGCTGCGGGAGACCAGCTTCTGATGTATCGCGATATCGTCGGAGCCGAGCCTTGCACCGCACCTGCGGCAGGTGGAATAATTCCCCATCAGACCTTAACGACCTTTGCGCGCAGCACGACGCAGCCGTGGGGCTCGACGGTGGTGCAGAAGCGCTCGGTGAATGTGCCGAGTTCCTCGTGCTTCCAGCAGTCGTAGACGGAAAGACCGCGCCCGGAAGCGGTGGTGAGACCGATATCCCAGAACTGCAGGCTCATTTCGCCGGCACGGTCGCCGAAGTTGAACATGCCGATGGCGTAATCGCCGTTGGAAAGCGGCTTGACGAGGGAGAAAACATTGTCGGGGTTGTTCCACTGCTTTATGCAGTAGGGACCGCGGCACTCGATATCCTGGTTGATGGCGATGACGTCCTTGTTGGTGAGAATTTCCTTGGTGGCGGGGGTCATGCGACGGATATCGCAGCCTATCATCAGCGGGGAATTCATGATAGCCCACAGGCTGAAATGCGTGCGGTATTCCTCGTCGGTGCAGCCGCCGAGTTTCGGCATCGTCTCACCGCTGTCAGCGATGACGTTGACGCCCTGTTCGGTGGAGTTTATCCACTCGTTGTTGCTGCCGCCGTGCATTCCCACCACAAGCATGTCGATGTCGTTGTGGCAGAAGTTGCCGCCGTAGCACTCATTGCCTATCTGCGAGAGCGCAAGGCGCTTGATGGACTCCCAGTTATCCTGGATATCGCCGGTGGAACGGAACAGGTGCGCGCCGCTTTCCCTTATCCACTTGTACACGTCGTCGTTGCCCCAGTTGCAGGCAGAGAACATGATGTCGCGGCCGCAGTTGCGCAGGGCTGTGCTCATTCTCTTGTAGAGGATTTCCCCGGGGATATGGTCGGGCTTGTAGCAGTAGTCGTATTTGAGGTAATCCACGCCCCACTCCGCGAAAGTCTCCGCGTCGTCGAACTCATGCTCGAAGCTTCCCGGGTGGCCGCCGCAGGTGTGCGTGCCCGCGCAGGAATACATGCCGAATTTCAGCCCCTTGCTGTGCACGTAGTCAGCCACGGGCTTTATGCCCTCGGGGAACTTCCAGTGGTCGGGTACGAGCCTTCCGTTGCTGTCGCGCTGCTTCTCGCTCCAGCAGTCGTCTATGACTATGTACTCATAGCCCGCGTCCTTCAGCTCCGACGCCATAGCGTCTGCGGCTTCCCTGATGAGCTTGTCGTTTATCTCCCAGGTGAATGTGTTCCAGGAATTCCAGCCCATAGGCGGCGTCAGCCCTAAAAATTTGTTGTCCATAGATTTCTCCTTATAACCTCATTTTACTTAACGATTTCAGTTAAATCGCGGTTATTCAAAGCCATTATAACATAAAGGAAGGAAAAAAGCAACAGAAATTTTTAACTTGATACGTAATTATGAATTAACCTCTGTCACACCTTTCCCCCTGCGCATATAATGTACCAGTGTATTATGGTCACCTTTAAAAACCTTGTTTGAGTGAAAACCGGTCTTTAGAGGTTCCCTTATGACAACGGAGGTAACGTATGCGAAGTCTTGACATGATATCCCCCGGGGAAAGCGCGGTGGTGAATTCCCTCGGGGCGCACGGGAGCATGCGGCGCAGGCTGCTTGACATAGGTCTGGTAGAGGGGACGCGGGTGGAATGCGTGGGGGTAAGTCCCATGGGGGACCCCGCAGCCTACCTTATCCGGGGAGCGGTGATAGCAATAAGGAAAGCCGACAGCCGCAGCGTTATTATCGAGGAGGCGCGCCATGGGTCTGACAAGTAATTCCACGGGGTTTGCCGCAGGACTGTGCCCGGAGGTGAAGCGGCATTCCCCGGAGGAAAGGATAATCGCCATCGCGGGTAATCCAAACGTCGGCAAGAGCACGATATTCAACGCGCTCACCGGCATGCGCCAGCACACCGGCAACTGGCCCGGAAAGACGGTCTGCGCGGCGCAGGGGAGCTGCGACCTCGGGGAATTCCGCTGCACCCTCGCGGATATACCCGGCACGTATTCCCTGCTGGCGCATTCCGCTGAGGAGGAAGCCGCGCGGGACTTTCTGTGCTTCGGGGACATAGACGCGGCAGTGGTGGTCTGCGACGCGACCTGCCTGCAGCGCAGCCTTAACCTCGTGCTGCAGGTGATGGAGCTGTGCCCGCGCACGCTGGTGTGCGTAAATCTCTGCGACGAAGCCAGGCGCCGTGGAATATCCCTCGACCTGAAAAAGCTTGAAGAGAACCTCGGTGTGCCCGTGGTGGGGACTTCCGCGCACGACAAACGCACCCTGAAAGCGCTCATCGCCGCCATGGCAGACCTCTGCCGTGATACGCCACCGCAGGGAAAACGCCTGCACTATATCCGTCCGATAGAAGAGGCGGTGGGGTGCCTTGTCCCGGCGCTGGAGCGGTATTCCCGGCAGGTGGACCCGCGCTGGCTGGCGCTGCGGCTGATAGAGGGGGACGATTCCCTCGCGCAGAAAGCCGGGGAATTCCTGGGCGCCGACCTCGGCAGCGGTGAAGTTTCCCGCGCGGTGGAAGCTGCCCGAAAGCGCCTTGCCCGCGACGACATAACGCTGGATAAATTCCGGGACCGTCTGGTATCCTGCATAACCCTCAACGCTGAGGAAGCCGCAGACGGCGCCGTCTGCGAATGCCCCGGCTGCCGGAATGCCGACAGGCGCGCCGACAAACTCCTCACCGGGAAGATACTGGGCTTCCCGCTGATGATACTACTGCTGCTGGTGGTGTTCTGGCTGACGATAACCGGCGCGAATTACCCGTCGCAGCTGCTGTCAGCGGGGTTCGGCTGGCTTGGCGACCGTCTTGGGGAATGGCTCGGCGGCGCGCCCTGGTGGCTGCGCGGGGTGCTGGTGGAAGGCGCCTACCGCACGCTGGCGTGGGTGGTGGCGGTGATGCTGCCGCCGATGGCGATATTCTTTCCGCTTTTCACGCTGCTCGAGGACCTCGGCTACCTGCCGCGGGTAGCTTACAACCTCGACAAGCCGTTCCAGAAGTGCAGCGCCTGCGGAAAACAGGCGCTCACGATGGCGATGGGCTTCGGCTGCAACGCCGCTGGAATAGTGGGCTGCCGCATAATCGACAGCAGGCGCGAACGGCTCATCGCGATGCTGACCAACGCGTTTGTTCCCTGCAACGGGAAATTCCCGTTCATCATCACGCTGACTGCGGTTTTCTTCGCGGGCGCGGGGGGATTCGGCGGCTCGGTGGTTTCGGCTGCCGTGGTGACTGCGGTGATACTGCTGGGTGTGACGATGACCTTTGCGGCGTCGAAATTCCTTTCAGCCACGATACTCCGCGGGGAACCCTCGGGCTTCACGCTGGAACTCCCGCCCTACAGAAAGCCGCAGATAGGCAGGGTGATAGTCCGCTCGCTGCTGGACCGCACGCTGTTCGTCCTCGGCAGAGCGGCGCTGGTCGCAGCGCCTGCGGGGGCTGTGATATGGGTGCTGGCGAATGTTTCCGTGGGGGGCAGCACGCTGCTTTCCATCTGCACCGGCTTTCTGGACCCGTTCGCGCAGCTGCTTGGACTGGATGGCGTGATACTTGCGGCGTTCATACTGGGGCTGCCGGCGAACGAGATAGTCATACCGCTCATCGTGATGTGCTACATGGCGCAGGGCAGCCTGGCTGAAATTTCCGTGCCGGAACTTGCGCAGCTGCTTTCCGCGAACGGCTGGACGTGGCACACGGCAGTCTGCACGATGCTGTTCTCGCTGATGCACTGGCCGTGCTCCACCTCCCTCCTCACCATCAGAAAGGAAGCCGGCAGCTGGAAGTGGGCGGCAGCCGCAGCCATTATCCCCACCGCAGCCGGAATGCTGATTTGCGCGCTGGCAGCAGCGGCGATGAGGGCGGCAGGAATATAGGGTTTAATTCGGAATTCGGAATTCTTAATTCGGAATTTCGGTGTCCGCTTACGCGGACGGATTTAAAAAACTTTGATATGAAACAACACAGGGCGAAAGATTATCTCTCGCCCTGTGTATTTTATTGTAAATCTTTTGAGATAACGTCCCGCGTAGCGGGACACAACAATTCCGAATTCCGAATTACGAATTCCGAATTAGTCTTGCGCAGCCCGTTACCTTATCCATTATCCATACGTCCCCAGGTGCGCAAAATTAAACAAACACTGCCTGTACCAGCACCATGTACACCACCGTGCCTGCGGCGATGGAGAGGAGCATTTGGCGCTTCCAGAGGTGGAGCGCGACGGTGACTGCGCCGGCGATGAGCTCGGGGAGTCCCCAGCTGAACCGGGCGACGTTGACGCTGCGCAGGCAGTAGACTATGAGCATCGCGAAGATCGCGCCGGGGAGCATTTTTCCGAGGTACTGCACGTATTTCGGCGTGGGCTTGTCCGAGCGGAACACCAGGAACGGCAGGAAGCGCGTCGCCATAGTCCCGAGGGTGCACATGGCTATCGTGATGATCTGTTCAGTAATGCTCAATTGCGTTCACCCGCTTTCTTTTCGATGGGCTTCCTGAAGATGGTGAGTATAAGCAGAATGCAGATCATTGTCGGCACCATGAAGTTATCCGCGCCGAAGATCAGCAGGCACGCGATACTTGAGAGCATGCCTGCCCAGGCGCTGAAATGGTGCTTTTCCTTGAGCCACTGTTCCAGGAAGATGACGATGAACATCGCGGTCATGACGAAATCCAGCCCCTCGGTGTTGAACGTGATGAGTTCCCCGAGAAGCCCCCCGATGGTGGCGCCCCCGACCCAGTAAAGCTGGTTGAGCGCAGTCACGAAGAGGTAGAACCACCCGCGGTCGCAGTCACCGGGGATATTCGCGGTGTAGTTCACGCTGAACGTTTCGTCGCACATACCATATATAAGGTAGAATTTCTTCCACCCCATGCCCTTGAACTTGTCCAGCATGGAAATTCCGTAGAACAGGTGGCGCGCCTGTATCATCAGCGAAACCAGCAGCGCCTGCACCGGCGCGAACGGCGCAAGCAGCATCTGCGCCGCGAGGAACTCCAGGCTGCCGCCGAATATCACCAGCGCCATTATCGTCGGGTAAACGAAGCTGAACCCGTTCACGTTCATGTATATTCCGTAAGCCATGCCCAGGAACAGAAATCCCGCGAGTATAGGTATCGTCTGCGGGAATGCAGCCCTGAACGAGCGCCATATCACCGCTCTGTCAGTTTTTTTCAAGAGATCACCTCATAAAGTTATAGGTCACCTCTAAAAACCTCATGTGAGCGAAAATGTGCAGTGCGCACCATCTTCGTCGTCAAACCTCCTCGTAAGGCATACAGCCTTACTTCGTCGGCTTTCCTAGAAGCTGGCACACCCCGCCCATTTTTGCTTTTCACACCGGTTTTTAGAGGTTCCCTTATAGTCACGGGTAAATTATACTACTAAATGCGGGCTTTTTCAATAGATAGTTTCTGAATGATATTGAACAGTTACAGACTGAAATGAGCGATTTTCGCGCAGGAATTCCGGTGTGCAGGTGATTTGCTGTGAAAAATGCACAATAAAAGTCAACAAAACGTGTGCAGATATACAAAAGTGCGCCGGGAATGAACATTTTTGAGCGAAACTACTTGAAAATGAACGATGAGTGTGTTATTATATACTCAGGACAGAGCAAAAGAGTTCACAACAGTCCAAAGATGATCATGATCAAGAGGAACAACAATGTTAACAGAAGAACGTCTACAGATAATCACCGAAACAGTCAACAGCCGCAGCAGCGTGACGATAGCGGAACTTTCGAGGATACTCGATGTGTCGCCCTCCACCGTAAAAAGAGATCTGAATATTCTCGCAGAAGCGGGTAAAATAACAAAGGTCAGGGGCGGCGCGATAGCGCTGGGAGAAAGCTTCTCGGCGATAGAGAAGAACGTGGAGGAAAAATCCGCGATATTCACCGCAGAAAAGGCTGCGATAGCGGAATACGCGGCTTCGCTTGTGGAAAACGGCGACTTTGTTTTCATCGACGCCGGCACCACCACCGAAAAGATGATAGACCACCTGCCCCAGCGGGACGTCAGCTTCGTCACCAACGGCTTCATACACGCCAAGAAGCTGGCTCAGCGCGGATTTAAGGTGTACATCACCGGCGGCGAGATAAAGGCTTCCACCGAAGCGATAGTCGGCGCTGAATGCGTGCTCACCCTCAGGAACTACAACTTCACCAAATGCTTCATGGGCACGAACGGTATCTCCCTCACCGCGGGCTTCACCACCCCGGACGTCAACGAGGCGCGGGTGAAATCCGCAGCGATGGAGAGCAGCAGAAAGGCGTATATCATGGCTGACCACTCAAAGTTCGACGAGATAAGCTCAGCGACGTTCGCACAGCTCAGCAAGGCGGAGATAATCACCGATACGCTGACAAAGAGAAAATACGCAGAATTCACAGTCATCAAGGAGGTACTGTAATGGTCTATACAGTTACATTCAATCCCGCGGTAGACTACATCGTCCACACAAAGGAACTCAGGGCAGGCGCCACCAACCGCTCCGACAGCGAGGAGATATATTTCGGCGGCAAGGGCATCAACGTTTCGATAGTCCTCAGCGAACTTGGCGTAAAGTCAAAGGCGCTGGGCTTCGTGGCTGGCTTCACCGGGGCTGCTATCGAGCAGGGAGTTTCTGAAAAGGGCATCGACGCGGATTTCGTGCACCTTTCCGGGGGATTTTCCCGCATAAACGTCAAGATAAAATCCGATGAGGAGACCGAGCTGAACGGTCAGGGTCCGAAGATACCCGACGAGGCCGTACAGCAGCTTTTCGCCAAGCTGGACGAACTGCAGGACGGCGACACGCTGGTGCTTGCGGGGAGCATTCCGTCGTCGCTGCCGTCGGATATTTACGAGCGCATTCTCGCAAGGCTTTCCGGCAGGAAGATACGCACCGTGGTGGACGCGACGAAAGACCTGCTGGTAAAGGTGCTGAAATATCAGCCGTTCCTCATCAAGCCCAACAACTTCGAACTCGGCGAGATATTCGGCGTGGAACTCCACACCACCGACGAGATAGTGAAGTACGCAGAAAAGCTGCATGAAATGGGCGCGCGCAACGTGCTGGTCTCCATGGCAGGCGACGGCGCGGTGCTCCTGGACGAAACCGGAAAGACCCACGTGTGCGGCGTATGCAGGGGCACGGTGAAGAACTCCGTTGGCGCGGGGGACTCCATGGTGGCAGGCTTCATCGCGGGCTGCGAGAAAGTCGGCTATGAATACGCGCTCAAACTCGGCACGGCGGCAGGCGGCGCGACGGCGTTCTCCGAGGGACTTGCGACAAAGGAAAAGATAAACGAGCTTCTGGCTCAGCTGGAATAACGGAATTAACGGGAGGAAAACACAATGAGGATAGTTGATCTGTTGAACAAGGAGAGCATTCTCCTCGGCGCGTCACCCAAGAGTAAATCCGAAGCGATAGACATGCTGGTAGACCTCCAGGTAAAGGGCGGCAATATCGCGGACCGCGAGGAATACAAGAAAGGCATTCTGGCAAGAGAAGCAATGAGCAGCACCGCTGTAGGCGAGGGCATCGCGATACCGCACGCAAAGAGCGAAGCGGTAAAGGCGCCGTCCCTGGCGGCGATGACAGTACCCGGCGGCGTGGACTACGAAGCGATGGACGACGAGCCCTCCGACCTGCTGTTCATGATAGCCGCTCCGAATAACGGCAACGTTCATCTCGAGGTGCTTTCGCGCCTGATGACGCTGCTGATGGACGAGGATTTCCGCGCAAAGCTGATGGCGGCAAAGGACGTGGATGAGTTCCTTGCGGCTGTGGACGCGGCTGAAAAGGAGAAGTACCCCGACGAGCCGAAAACCGAGAAGCCCGCTGAACAGGGCGTGTACAAAGTCCTCGCGGTGACTGCATGCCCCACCGGCATCGCGCACACCTACATGGCGGCCGAAGCCCTGGAAAAGGCAGGCAGGCGCCTTGGTATCTCCATCAAGGTGGAAACTAACGGCTCCGGCGGCGCGAAGAACATTCTCACCCCCGAGGAAATAGCGGCATGCGACGGTATCATCGTAGCGGCTGACAAGTCTGTCGAGATGGCGCGCTTTGACGGCAAGAAAGTCCTGGCGACAAAGGTCGCGAACGGCATAAAGATACCCGACGAGCTGATACAGCGCATAGAAAAGGGCGACGCGCCGGTCTACCGCCACGAGGGCGGAAGCTCCGCGGCTGTAAGCTCCGGCGAAAAGGAAAGCTTCGGCAGAAAGGTATACAAGCACCTTATGACCGGCGTTTCCAACATGCTCCCGTTCACGGTCGCCGGCGGTATTTTCATCGCGCTGGCGTTCCTGATAGACACCATCGCGGGCGCGCCGCAGGACGACAGCTTCGGTACTTTCACCGAGGCGGCAAGGTTCTTCAAGACCATCGGCGGTTTCGCGTTCAACTTCATGATACCGGTGCTGGCAGGCTATATCGGCAAGAGTATCGCCGACCGTCCCGGCTTCATGGTGGGACTTGTGGGTGGCTATCTGGCTTCCACCGGCTCGACATTCGCGAATATCAGCGGGCAGGGCGCGATACCCTCGGGCTTCCTGGGGGCGCTGTTCGCGGGATTTGCGGGCGGCCTGCTGATGCTGGGACTTGAGAAGCTCTGCGACCGCATGCCAAAGGCGCTCAACGGCATCAAACCGGTGCTCATATATCCCCTCGCGGGACTGGGTATCATCGCAGTGGTAATGTGCGCGATAAATCCGTTCATGGGCATGATAAACACTGGTATTTCCGACCTGCTCAGCAGCATGGGTGAGAGCAGCAAGATAATCCTCGGCGCTGTGCTGGGCGCGATGATGTCCATTGATATGGGCGGTCCGTTCAACAAGGCTGCGTATGTATTCGGCACTGCGGCTATCGCAAGCGGCAACTACGACATCATGGCAGCGGTAATGGTGGGCGGCATGGTCCCCCCGATAGCTATCGCGCTTTCCACCACGTTCTTCAAGAACAGGTGGACCGAAGAGGAGCGCAAGAGCGGCCCCGTGAACTACATCATGGGTCTGGGCTTCATCACCGAGGGCGCTATCCCCTACGCTGCGGCTGACCCGCTGAGAGTTATCCCGGCGTGCATGGTCGGCGCTGCAGTGGCAGGCGGGCTTTCAATGGCGTTCGGGTGCACGCTGATGGCTCCGCATGGAGGTATCTTCGTATTCGCAGTGGTCGGCAACTGGGCTATGTACCTGGTTTCCCTGGTGGCTGGTTCCCTGGTGGGAATGCTCCTGCTGGCGCTGCTGAAAAAGAAAAAGACGCCTGCAAAGTAAATCATTATTCAGAACAGAAGAAAGAGATATATCGGCAGGGGGCGCGGCGCTCCCGGAAATCTAAGGCAATACCGCATAATTATTGTCGTGCGATTGTGCAATCTGACGGAAAAGATACAAGCAAGTGTGCGGCAAAGGCGTTAGCCGTTAATTGTGCGGTGTTGCCCTAATAACGGATAAGGAGAGTATCATCATGGTAACAAAGACAGTAACAGTAAAGAACGAGCAGGGCTTACACATGCGTCCGGCTGGGATCCTCGCGGCAGAGATGAAGAAATTCGCAGGCTGCACCGTAATGCTCAAGACTCCTGAGAAGTCCGCGAAAGCCACCGCGGTAATGCAGATAATGGCAGCGGGTATCAAGTGCGGCACCCAGGTCGAGATAACCGCAGACGGTGAAAACGAGCAGGCAGCGCTGGACAAGGCAGCAGAACTTTTCGAGACCGGCTTCGGAGAGTAAAGTTCAATTCGGAATTATGAATGCGGAATTCGGAATTTCGGAGCCGCTGTCGCGGCAGTTTTCCGATTGTATCAAAATTTTAATCCGTCCGCGAAGCGGACACAATAATTACGAATTCCGAATTACGAATTCCGAATTAATTTATGGGGGTTGTTATGACTAAGTATTCCGGCAAGGGCGTATACGGCGCGGTGGCTATCGGGAAGATTTCCGTATTCCGCAAGAATGATGTAACAGTCACCCGCAGGCATATCGAGGACGCGGACGCCGAAAAGGCGCGCGTCGCAAAGGCAAAGGAGGCTGCCGCAGCGCAGCTGCAGTCCATATACGAAAAGGCGCTGAAAGAGGTCGGCGAGACCAACGCGCAGATTTTCGAGATACACATGATGATGCTTGAGGACGAGGATTACAACGAGTCCATCGAGAACATCATCGACACGCAGCACGTCAATGCGGAATACGCGGTCGCAGTCACTGCGGATAATTTCGCGGAGATGTTCGCGGCTATGGAGGATACCTACATGCAGGCGCGCTCCGCGGACGTGCGGGATATCTCCAACCGGCTGATAGCCGTGCTTTCCGGCGCGGGACAGGGCGGCGCGGAGAGTTCCGACAGCATGATAGTCTGCGCGGAGGACCTGGCACCCAGCGAGACTGTTTCGCTGGATAAGGACAAGGTGCTGGCGTTCGTCACGGCGCATGGTTCCTCGAATTCGCACACCGCGATACTGGCAAGGAACATGAACATTCCGGCTGTTATCGGCGTGGGGAGCGCGTTCCTGAGAGAGATCTCCGCAGGGCAGACCGCGATCGTGGACGGCTACACCGGCGAGATCATCGTTGACCCGGACGAAGCCACCATCGCGGAATACACAAAAAAACGCGCCGCAGACGAGGAAAAGAAACGGCTTCTCCAGGAACTCAAGGGCAAGGAGAACGTCACAAAGGACGGCAGAAAAATCAACATCTACGCGAATATCAGCGGCGTTGACAACATCGGCGCAGTGCTGCTGAACGACGCGGGTGGGATAGGGCTGTTCCGCAGCGAGTTCCTGTACCTTGGCAGTGACGAGCTTCCGACGGAGGATCAGCAGTTCCAGGCTTACAAGCGCGTTCTGGAGAGCATGGCGGGCAAGAAGGTCATCATCAGGACTATGGACATTGGCGCGGACAAGCAGGTGGACTACCTCGGGCTGAAAAAAGAGGAGAACCCGGCGCTGGGCTACCGTGCGATACGCATCTGCCTGACGCGCCCGGAGATTTTCCGCACGCAGCTGAGGGCGCTGTTCCGGGCTTCCGTTTATGGTAATCTCGGTATCATGTTCCCGATGATAACCAGCGTGTGGGAGGTCGAGAAGATACTTTCCATCTGCGAGGACGTGAAGTCCGAACTCAGAGCGGAGGACATCGGCTATTCCGACAAGGTGGAACTCGGAATTATGATAGAAACTCCCGCGGCTGCGCTCATCAGCGACAAGCTGGCTCCGCTGGTGGATTACTTCAGCGTGGGTACTAACGACCTTACGCAGTACACGCTGGCCTGCGACCGTCAGAACCCGGACATCGAGCAGTTCATCGACACGCATCACGAAGCCATTCTGCGGCTAATCGAAATGAGCGCCGAGAACGCCCACAAGCACGGCGCGTGGATAGGAATATGCGGTGAACTCGCGGCTGACACGTCGCTCACTGAGGAATTCCTGCGCATGGGCATCGACGAGCTTTCCGTTTCGCCGACGTTCGTGCTGAAAGTCCGCGAAGCAGTAAGGAACATAGGCTAAGCTATGGTCACCTCTAAAAACCTCATGCGAGCGAAAATGTGCAGTGCGCGCCATCTTCGTCGTCAAACCTCCTTGTAAGGCATACAGCCTTACTTCGTCGGCTTTCCTAGAAGCTGGCACACCCTGCCCATTTTTACTTTTCACACCGGTTTTTAGAGGTTCCCAAATATCAGGGCTTGCGGAAAGGCGCCTTTTAATGAGGAATTCCAACGGCCCGAAACTTATTCAACTGGTTGTGCCCCCGCTGAAAAGCGGGGGCATAACTTATACATAAAAAACCAACGACAGTCTAATTTTAAAATTCCGCTTGCATATTGGCAGATTATATGGTACAATAACTTTGTACGCACTGCGGAAGTCCGCAGCTTTCAGTTTTTCAGACGCAGTATGGCACCCGTGTCTTGCGATACTGCGGGAAAGGATTATGTATTATGATAGTAAAACCCAAGGTCAGAGGATTTATATGCACAACGGCTCACCCGGTGGGCTGCGAGGCAGTTGTGAAGTCTGAGATAGAGTATGTCAGGTCCAGGAAGGCAGAGGATAACGGCTTCAAGCCGAAGAAGGTGCTGGTTATCGGCAGCTCCATGGGATACGGACTTGCGAGCCGTATCGCGCTGGCGTATTCCTGCGGGGCAGCGACCCTCGGCGTGATGTTCGACCGTCCTGCCAGCGGCAACAAGACAGGCACCTCCGGCTGGTACAACACAAAGGCATTCGAGAAGTTCGCGCAGGCTGACGGGCTGTATGCAAAGACAGTCAACGGCGACGCGTATTCCGACGAGTGCAAGAAGGAAGTCATCGACCTCATAAAGTCCGATTTAGGCAAGGTGGACGCAGTTGTCTACAGCCTTGCGGCTCCGAGGAGAACCGTCGGCGACGTGACCTATTCCTCCGTACTCAAGACCACGGGCGAAGCCTACACCAACAAGACCATCGACCTCAGGAACAACACCGTTTCCGAAGTGACCATAGAGCCTGCCACCGAGGAAGAGATAACCGCTACCGTCAAGGTAATGGGCGGCGAGGACTGGGCGGCATGGATAGATGCACTGAAAGCAGCAGACGCAATTGAGGACAACGCCGTTACCGTTGCCTACTCATACATCGGCCCGGAGCTGACCCACCCGATGTACTTCGAAGGTTCCATAGGCAGAGCGAAAGCGCATCTGTTCCAGACCTCGAAGGAGATAACCGAGAAATACTCCGCAGACGGAATAAAAGCGTACATCTCCGTCAACAAGGCGCTGGTAACACAGTCCAGCGCGGCTATCCCGATAGTACCGCTGTACATCTCCATTCTGTACAAGGTTATGAAGGAAAAGGGAGTGCACGAGGGCTGCATCGGGCAGATGTACCGTCTTTTCGCTGAGAAGCTCGGCGCAGACGGAAAGCCCGTATCCGGCGCAGTTGACGCAGAGGGAAGAATACGTCTTGACGACCTGGAGATGAGACCGGAAATTCAGGACGAGGTAACGAAGCTCTGGAATATCCTCGACGCCGATAATTTCAGGCAGTACACCGATATCGACGGCTACTGGAAGGACTTCTACGAGCTCTTTGGTTTTGGAATAGACGGGGTAGATTACGACGCAGACGTCGAAGTTTAATTCGGAATTCGTAATTCGTAATTTGTAATTTCGGTGCCGCTTTCGCGGCAGCTATCCGATTGTATCAGATTTTAATACCGTCCTGCGAAGCATGACGGTATTATTCCGAATTGAATTCTCTCCCCGTTTTTCCCGGAGAGTAATTATGCTATTTTACAGACAGAAAAAAAAGAGCAGACTGACCAGCTGCACCATGAGTACGGCCTGCTCAGCAACTGCGGGTACATCATGCGGGCATTCCTGCGGTACAGGAAGAGCACCATTGCGTACCTTTTCATCGGGGGCATAGCGGGAGCCTCCATGTCCTATATCTGGACGATAATCGCGAAGCTTGTCATCGACATGATAACAAAACAGGCAGGCGCGGCAGATAAGGACGTCACACCACTGCTGTGGCTGGTGGTGTTCACCACGGTGGTGGAATTCATCATGATGTGGCTGAATACCACGGCTGCAAAGAAGCTAAGGACGGGCTTCATGTACACGCGCCTCAAGCTTATCGAGGAGCGTATCGCTAAGACAATGACCCTGGAATACGAGCAGCTTGAGAACCCCGACATGCTCGACCGCCTGCAGAAAGCCAAGCGCTCGGCAGAGGGCGAGTGGATGGGTCTGGGTGCGCTCATGAGCAACATGTGGTCTACTGCCGTGCAGCTTGTCGCGGTACTCACCGCGGTGGGTATCATCTTCACGCTCAACGGCTGGCTGGTGCTCATCATATTCGTGCTGTCGTTCATACAGTTCGAGTATTTCGACTATATCCGCATAAAGGATAAGGAAGTCATGTGGGACGCTATGGCTCCCCACTGGCGCAAAATGAACTACATGCAGGATACTGCAACGGATTTCACCTACGCAAAGGATATAAGGCTTTACGGCATGAAGCCGTGGCTTCTCGGGAAGTATAAGGACATCAACAAAATCGAGCTGGAACACTGGATACAGTCCCGAAAATACTGGGCTATGAATATCTGGTTCGGTCAGGGGATTTCTCTGGTGCGCAACGTCCTGATTTACGGCTGGCTCATCTACGACATGCTGTTCAACGGCATGTCCATCGGCGATTTCACGCTGTACACCGGCAGCGCCATCACGTTTTCAATGTACGTCAGCCAGTTTCTGCAGTCCCTGGGGGGAATGCGGGAGCAATCCGCGAAGGTGGACGACTTCCGCAGCTACATGGACATAAAGAACGCGGACGAGCTTCAGGAGAAGCACACCCCCGTCCCGGAAGCCGACGGCTACACGTTCGAATTCCGTAACGTATCGTTCAGGTACAAGGGGCAGGAAACCTGGGCGCTGAAAAATCTGAACCTCACGTTCAGCGCTGGGCAGCGGCTCGCGGTGGTGGGGCTCAACGGCGCGGGGAAATCCACGTTCATAAAGTTACTGCTTCGGCTGTACGACGTGACCGAGGGGCAGATACTCTGCAACGGAATCGATATCCGGGAGTTCGACAGAACCGAGTACTTTAAATTGTTTTCTCCAGCTTTCCAGGAAGTGGAGGTATTCGCGTTCCCGCTGTGCGAGAACGTTTCGATGCGGCTCAGCGGGGACACCGACCGCGCGAAGGCAGAGGAATTCCTGCGGGCTGCGGGTATGGGCGAAAAGCTCGACAAGCTGCCTAAGGGTATCGACACCGAAATGCTGAAGGTGCTTTACGACGACGGCGTTGACCTCTCCGGCGGCGAGAAGCAGAAAATGGCGCTGGCAAGGGCGCTTTACAAGAACGCCCCGGTGGTGGTGCTTGACGAACCCACAGCGGCTCTCGACGCCCTCGCGGAATACAGGCTGTATCAGAGCTTCGACGGCATGATAGGCGGCAAATCCGCGGTTTACATATCCCACAGACTGTCGTCCACACGCTTCTGCGACACCATCGCGATGTTCAAGGGCGGAGAGATGGTGGAATACGGCACCCACGACGAGCTGCTGAAAAAGGACGGCGCGTATGCGGAGATGTTCCGCGTGCAGGCGCAGTATTACGTAGAGGACGGCTCAGAGCACGTTCCCGCTGAGGAAGGGGGCGTTGTCTGTGAGTAATTCCAACAAGAACGAAAAGAAAAAGGGCGTCGTGCTGAAAACGCTGAAATATTACCTGCCGGTGGCATGGAAGTTCAGCAAGCGGTACTTCATCGTTTCGGTGATAAACGTCATCGTGCAGGCGGTGCTGCCGTTCATCGACCTGATATTCCTGCCGCTGCTGGTGGACGCTCTCTGCCAGCCGACGCGCGACATTCCACAGATATTGCTGTACGCGGCGCTGATGGTGGGGCTTGATATCGCGGTGGGGACCCTCGGCATGCAGCTGACCGTCTACCTCGAACGCTTTGAGGACGTGTTCCTGAACTATTCCCGCGAGATGGTGGCGGAGCGCTGCATGGAGATAGATTTCGCGCTCACCGAGAACAAGGAAGCCCTCGACCAGATACGCAGGGCAAACGACGGCATAGACTGGTCCGGAGGTCTGCACGGAATATGCCTGAATTTCTTCAACATCATATCAAACGCGATAAAGATAGTCGGCGTCGTGACGATACTTGCGGTCTCCGCGCCCTGGCTGCTGCTGATAATCGGCGTGCTGCTGGCGATCTCTTCGATACTCAATGCGAAGAGCAACCGCATAGAGATCAAGTGGTTCAGCGAGCTTTCAAAGGTGGACCGCGTGTATTACTACGTCAACTACGAGCAGGAGGATATCCGCTTTGCAAAGGATATCCGGCTGTACGGCGCGGCTGCGACGCTCGTCGCGAAAGCCGCACAGCAGCTGAAGCGCCATCTGGAGTTCGACGTGAACAAGATGGACGAACAGTACCCGCTTGACGTGCTGAACGTGGTGGTGACTGCACTCCGGGATTTTGGAACCTATCTGTATCTTGGAATCCTGGCTATCCTGGGCAGCATAACCATCGGGCAGTTCTCGCAGCTCACCACTGCGGGGGGAACGTTCAACACCGCCGTGCAGGGAATGATATTCAACCTGCAGGATATCGTGAAGCGCTGCAACTACGCCTGCGAAACTGTGAAGCTTATGGAATACCCGCCCTACCTGCAGAAAGGCACGCGCAGGGTCGAGGACCTGAAAAATCCGCACGAGATAGAGTTCCGGAATGTGAGCTTCTCCTACCCTAACACCGACGTGCAGGTGCTGAAAAACGTTTCGATAAAGATAAAGGCGGGGGAGCGGCTTTCCGTCGTCGGGCTGAACGGCGCGGGAAAGACCACGTTCATCAAGCTGCTGTGCCGGCTTTACGATACCGACGAGGGCGAAATACTCCTCGACGGCGTGAATATCCGGGATTACGACTACGACGAGTACATGAAGCTGTTCTCGGTGGTTTTCCAGGATTTCCGGCTGCTGGCGTTCTCAGTGCAGGACAATATCCTGCTGGGCAGGGAGGACGCGCCGGAAGCGGTGGACGCGGTGCTTGAAAAGGTGGGGCTCCTCGACAAGGTGAACACGCTGCCCCACGGCAGGGACACGATGATGTTCCGGCAGTTTGAAAAGGACGGCGTGCAGCTTTCCGGAGGGGAACAGCAGAAGCTTGCGATAGCGAGGGCGCTGTACAAGGACGCCCCCGTCGTTATTCTCGACGAGCCGACAGCGGCTCTCGACCCCGTCGCGGAATACGAGATATACTGCCGCTTCAACGAGCTTGTGGGGGGAAAGACCGCGGTGTACATATCCCACCGCCTTTCCAGCTGCAAGTTCTGCGACCGCATCGCGGTGTTCTCGGACTGCACCATAAAGGAACTCGGCACCCACGACGAGCTTGTCCACAAGCCCGGGGGAATATATGCGGAGATGTTCGCAGCCCAGGCACAGTACTATGTTTAATTCGGAATTAGGAATTCGGAATTCGGAATTATGGTTGTCCGCTTCGCGGACGAATTAAAAAACTTTGATAGATACAACACAGGGCGAAAGTGGTTCTTTCGCCCTGTGCATTTTATTGTAATTCTTTTGAGATAACGTCCCGCAAAGCGGGACACAATAATTCCGAATTCCGAATATAGTTTTGCGCAGCCCGTTACGTTATCCGTCTGCATTATGCACTCAAGTGCGCAAAACTCGAATTCCGAATTGAATTTTGGGTTCCTTTTAACTTTACTTTTTCCTCTTATAGCGGAAGAACCTTATGTTCCTGCACTCCGACGATATCACCGGGGAGGTCTCGGCTATTTCCCATGCCTTGTCGTGCTCGATGTCCTCAAAGAAAACGTCCCCGTGGAAGTTCTCGTAGATGCGGGTTATGTAGGCTTCGTCGCAGTGCGGCAGGAGTTCCTTGTACACCTCGGCGCCGCCGATAACGAAAACCTCGCCCTGCGCCTTGTCGGTGTATTTCAGCAGCTCCTCGACGGAAGCGAAAACCTTTGCGCCCTCAAGCTCCTTTACGCTGCGGGAAATAACGCAGTTGTCGCGCCCGGGGAGCGGCTTCCTTGAAAGGCTGTCCCAGGTCTTTCTGCCCATGACTACGGTCGCGCCCTGTGTGGTTTCGCGGAAGAACTTCATGTCCTCGGGAATATCCGCGAGCAGTGCGCCGTCCTTTCCGATAGCCCAGTCGTGGTCTGCTGCAAGAATTAATTTCATAGCTGTATCCTCCTTGGTTTTTATAATATAATCATATCATTTTACGGCGCGAATGTCAAGGGAATACGCCGAATAAACCGAAGCGTGACAAAATCAGTCGCGCGACCCGCAGAAACAAGAACGCTGACCGCGTGATGTGAATAAAATACAGTAGCCGGATATCGTGCGATTTTCCGGCAGTGCCTGCATAACTTCCACGGCGTCGGCAATAATATAGACAACGCCGGTTTCGGGAACCGCGGACAGAAAGCCTGCCCGATATTCCCCAGGGATAATCATGAAAGGATGATCGTGAAATGCTGGTAAAACGAGGAGAGATTTATTACGCGGATCTTAGTCCCGTGGTAGGCTCGGAGCAGGGAGGCGTTCGTCCCGTGCTGATAGTGCAGAACGACGTCGGCAACAAGCACAGCCCCACCGTGATAGCCGCTGCAATAACCAGTCAGAAGGACAAATCGAAGCTGCCGACACATATTTCGCTCAACGCCGCTTCCTGCGGACTTGCGAAGGACTCCATCGTGCTTCTGGAGCAGGTGCGTACATTGGATAAAAGACGGCTCAAGGAGCGCATGGGCGAGCTCGACAGCGACGCCATGTCCCAGGTGAACAACGCCCTTTCCGTCAGCTTTGGACTCTGAGTTTAATTCGGAATTCGAGTTTTGCGCACTTGTGTGCATAATGCAAATGGATAAAGTAACGGACTGCGCAAAACTATATTCGGAATTCGGAATTAATGTGTCCGCTAACGCGGACGAATTTAAAAAAACTTTGATAGATGCAACACAGGGCGAAAGTGGTTCTTTCGCCCTGTGTATTTTATAGTAAATCTCTTTTTAGATAACGTCCCGCGAAGCGGGACACCGAAATTCCGAATTCCGAATTCCGAATTCCGAATTGAACCAACGAGCGCGGAATTAACTTTGCATTACATTATATCGCCAGTCCACCTAATCCCATTATCACCAGTTCCGACACGAGGACTCCGCAGCAGGCAGAGATCGCCACCGTCAGCAGACCGCGGTTGAAGAATGCGGCTGCCAGCGCCGCGACAAATCCCACGGCAGCCGAGATTATGCCTGCCATATCCGAACCGGTGCTGAAGAATATCCCCGGGATAGTCATCGCGCTCAGAACGGCGTAGGGTACGTAGTACAGAAAGCTCAGCAGGAACTGCGACTTTACCTTTTTGCGGATAGCGGCGAGCGGGAGCATTCTTATGAGGTAGGTCACCACTGCCATGGTGAGAATGCTCACGAACAGGTAGGTGACGTCGATATTACCGGACTGCACTGCAGTTTCAACGGTCTGTTCCATTGTTTCAGTCATCTGCTTCACCGTCCTCTGCTGGTCTTGGGAATAACAGCGCGCCCGCAACCGCTGCGGCCACCGTGCAGATAATCACGGAGAAGCCGCTCAGCGCCTGCAAAAACGGCACGAACCTGAACACACAGGAAAGAGCCGCAGCCATCAGTGCAACGACGAGAACTCCCCTGAAACGCTTTGCGGGGGGAACGACTATCGCGATGAACATGCCGTATATCGCGATACCCAGCGCGTTGGTGACGATCTCCGGCAGAATTCCGCTGAGGAACGCGCCCAGCGCCGTGCCCGCAGCCCACATTATGTAAGGCAGCGTGATAAGCCCGTACATGTACGGTGGGGTGACTTCGCCCGTGCGCGCGCTTGCCACCGCGAAAACCTCGTCAGTCACGCCGAAGGAGGTAGTCAGCCGGTGGAACAGGCTGTACCTGCTGCATAGCTTCTGGCTGAGCGAAAGGCTCATCAGCGAGTAACGCAGGTTGATTATCAGCTGCGCCAGCGCTATCTCCACCAGGCTGCCGGAAGCGGCTATCGCGCCGATACCAGCGACCTGCCCCGCAGAGGTGACGCAGGTCATTGAAATGAGTATCGCGGCTATTGGCGGAATGCCCATATTCACCGCGGTGATACCGAATGCGAACGACACCGACAGGTACCCCAGACCGATAGGCAGACCGTCCTTTAAACCCTTTAGGTATTCTGACCGGGCGGGAGGGTCGGTTTTATTGCTTGAAATTGTTTCTGTTTCTGACATAATGCTTCCTTTTCCTTTGTTTTACGCCGAATATACGCCGAATATATATGCAACTTTATTATTGTAGCACAAACCGGGGGATAATTCAATACAAAAAAACGCGGTTCTGCAGGATTATTCACCACAAAATTCACAAAAAACTGATAATGCACTTGCAATTGCAAACAAAAAATGGTACAATAATATATGCTTTAGCAAAATAAAGAATCAAATCAGAATAAGGAGGGCGCAAATGTCAGATATATACGTAATTATCGCATTTGTGGTTTATGCGCTTGTGATGCTGGGCATAGGCATCATGTCCTATAAGAAGTCCAAGAGCATGAACGATTATTTCATAGGCGGCAGGCAGCTTGGCAGCTGGACCACCGCGATCTCGGCGCAGGCTTCGGATATGAGCGGCTGGCTGCTGATGGGACTTCCGGGAGCGATATTCCTGAACGGTCTGACTGAAAGCTGGATAGCTATCGGTCTTTTCATCGGCACCTACCTCAACTGGAAGCTCCTCGCGGCAAAGCTCCGCAAGATGTCCTACGCGGCAGGCGACGCCATCACCATTCCCGAGTACTTCCAGAAGCGCTTCTTCACGCAGAACCCCGTTATCCGCTTCGCGTGCGCGGCTATCATTTTCGTGTTCTTCCTGGTGTACACGGCTTCCGCGTTCAGCAGCGGCGCAAAGCTGTTCAACTTCATCTTCGGCACTGACTACACGCTGTCGCTGACTATCGGCGCCATTATCATCATTTCGTATACGTTCCTGGGTGGATTTTTCGCTGTCTGCTGGACTGACATGATACAGGGTCTGCTGATGTTCGGCGCCCTGGTTGTAGTACCGGTGGTATGCTTCTTCCGCACCCCGGATATATCTGCGGTGCAGTTCCTCAACACCAACGGCGAGGTCATCGGCAACTACCTCAACATGTTTGAGAACGCCGACGGCGGCATTGCCTGGACGACTATCCTTTCCGGTCTGGCGTGGGGACTTGGCTACTTCGGCATGCCGCACATACTGGTTCGTTTCATGGCGATAAAGTCCAGCGACCTCATCAAGAAATCCCGCATCATCGCGACTATCTGGGTGTTCATCACCCTGGCTGCGGCTGTTCTGGTGGGAATTCTCGGCTACATCTTCCTGCACTCCGCGGGCAACGAGGAAATGCTTGACAGGTTCATGCACCTCGGCACCGGCGGAACGCTGGATTCCGAGAAGATATTCATGTTCCTGAGCGGAAACCTGCTCCCCGGTCTTATCGCGGGAATAGTCCTCGCAGCTATCCTTGCGGCTATCATGTCCACCGCGGACTCCCAGCTGCTGGTTACTGCTTCCTCTGTGACCAACGACATGTTCAAGCTGTTCAACAAGAAAGCGAGCGACAAGACCCTGATGTGGATAAGCCGCGGAACAGTCATTGTTGTCGCTGTTATCGCGTACTTCATCGCGCTTGACCCCAACAGCTCCGTCATGGGACTGGTTTCCTACGCGTGGGCAGGGCTTGGCGCGGCGTTCGGCCCCGCTATGCTGCTTTCGCTGTTCTGGAAGCGCATGACTATGAGCGGCGCGGTTGCCGGAATCCTCACCGGCGGCGCTTCTGTAGTCATCTGGGAGATGCTGCCCGTTGTTCCCGCAGCGGAGGGCTTAGTTACCCTTTCCGTCGGGACCGGCGTTTACTCGCTGCTCCCCGCGTTCTTCCTGGCGCTGGCTGCGGTGATCGTCGTTTCCCTCTGCACCAGGGTGGACCGCGCTAAGGTGGACGAGCTCTTCGAGCGCGCAAAGTCCAGCGAAAAGCAGGCTATCGGCGAATAAATGCGGCTCCCTGTCGCTTTACGTCGGCAGATTTCCGTCCCTACCCCTTGACAAATCCCTCGGGAAGTGCTATAATGTCTTTACCAGATGCGGATATAGTTTATCGGTAAAACATTAGCTTCCCAAGCTGAGGTGGTGGGTTCGACTCCCATTATCCGCTCCAGTCGAGTGCCTCGACGCGCATTACGCGCGTTGAGGCGCTTTTTGATTTACAGGTACATTCCCGCGCTGTAAGTACTTCTATCTCCTCACAACCGTCGGGTACCCCGACTCGTATTACGCGAGTTGGGGTACTTTTATTTTTATGGTAACACTCCCGCGCTGCCAGTACCAGTTCTCTAACGCAGCCTTTGGTCGAGTGCCTCGACGCGCATTACGCGTGTTGAGGCGCTTTTTGATTTACAGGTACATTCCCGCGTTGTAAGTACTTCTATCTCCTCACAACTGTCGGGTACCCCGACTCGTATTACGCGAGTTGGGGTATTTTTATTTTTATGGGAACACTCCCGCGTTGCCAGTACCAGTTCTCTAACGCAGCCTTTGGTCGAGTGCCCCGACGCGTATTACGCGAGTTATGGCGCTTTTTGATTTACGTAACACTCCCGCCAATGATATAACAAACATATAAATTTTGTATACAATTACAAAGATTTTTGCTGAAAATTGAAAAAATCCGACTTGACTTATTGCAAAATATCGGGTATAATGTTATTTGTGGAGAAAGCGTATGCAGCCGTTCTGAAGCCGCAGGTTTTCTCATATCCAAAAAAATTTCAGAAGGAGATAACTATTATGGCAAGAAATCCCGGTGTATTAACCAAGAACCCTAACGTTATCAAGTGGGTAGACGAGATGGTAGCTCTTACCAAGCCTGATCAGGTCGTATGGATCGACGGCTCCAAGGAGCAGCTCGCCGAGCTGACTGACGAGGTTTGCTCCCTGCCCGACGGCAATAAGGACAAGATGTACAGACTGAACCCGGAGAAGCTCCCCGGCTGCCTGTATCACAGAACACTCCCCAACGACGTTGCAAGAGTTGAGGACAGAACTTTCATCTGCTGCCGTGAGAAGAAGGACGCAGGCCCCACCAACAACTGGATGGATCCTAAGGAAATGAAGGCTATGCTGACCCCCATGTACGACGGCGTTATGAAGGGCAGAACCATGTACGTTATCCCGTACTCCATGGGCCCGATCGGCTCCCCTCTCGCTAAGGTAGGCGTTGAGCTGACCGACTCCATCTACGTTGTCCTGAACATGAACATCATGACCAGAATGGGCGCTGACGCTTTCAAGAACCTCGGCGACACCTCCAACGACTTCGTTCGTGGCCTGCACAGCAAGGCTGACGTTGATCCCGAGAAGAGATATATCGTTCAGTTCCCTGAGGAGAACACTATCTGGTCCATCAACTCCGCTTACGGCGGTAACGTTCTGCTGGGCAAGAAGTGCTTCGCACTGCGTATCGCTTCCTACCAGGGCAAGAACGAGGGCTGGATGGCTGAGCACATGCTTATCCTCGGCGTTAAGAAGCCCGACGGCGATATGAAGTATATCACCGCTGCATTCCCCTCCGCCTGCGGTAAGACCAACCTTGCAATGCTCATTCCTCCTGCAGTTTACAAGGAGCAGGGCTACCAGGTATTCACAGTAGGCGACGATATCGCATGGATGAAGCCCGGCGAGGACGGCAGACTGTACGCTATCAACCCCGAGAACGGCTTCTTCGGCGTTGCTCCCGGTACTAACGCTAAGTCCAACTACAACGCGCTTGCTTCCACAATGAAGAACACCATCTTCACCAACGTTGCACTGAACAATGCAGACAACACCGTTTGGTGGGAAGGTCTTGACAAGAATCCTCCTGTTGACGCAACAGAGTGGAAGGGCGCTAAGGTAAACGGTCCTGAGTTCACTTCCGAGATCGACCCCGCTACCGGCAAGAACAAGAAGCTTGCTCACCCGAACTCCAGATTCACCGCTCCGGCTGTTAACTGCCCCTGCGTATCCCCTGAGTTCAACAACCCGAAGGGTGTTCCTGTAAGCGCTATCATCTTCGGCGGCAGACGTG
>Ga0129310_1000078_pt1 | contig 126909 bp, 111 predicted proteins | sample Go1ome_2_FD_94433 | JGI IMG/M metagenome (GOLD analysis project Ga0129310, IMG submission 94433) | Western lowland gorrila individual fecal microbial communities from Wisconsin, USA - Go1022A metagenome | ecosystem: Host-associated > Mammals > Digestive system > Large intestine > Fecal... | reverse complement strand
TGCCGTTGAAATCCATCGCTGATTAGCGAGGTCCCTTACGAGCTTAGCAGCGCGATGCATTTCACAGAGCGGGAGTGTGCTCCGCAGACTTTATCTTCGCCCGCAGCCCCAAACCACGACAATACTCCCTCGGGACGAAAGACTCATATACACACCCCACCACCCCGTCCGCTGGCCGTACCGGCGGCGTCCTCACCTGCTTAACTAAATCCCCATTTTATTTAAAATACTTCTGGCAACGCTGATTCCGTTGGCAGACGCCTGCTGAAGTCCCCTGGTGACGGAAGCACCGTCCCCGATGGCGCGGAGCCCCTGTACGCTGGTCTCAAAATCAGTGTTCACAACGACCTTGTTGGAGTAGAATTTGACTTCTACGCCGTACAGCAGGGTTTCATCGCTGGCAATGCCTGGAGTGACCTTGTCGAGTGCCAGGATCATCTCTTTAATATCTACCATGATGCGGTGCGGAAGAACTAAGGATAAATCTCCCGGAACAGCATCTTTTAAGGTCGGAATCAGGTTGTTGCGGCAGAGACGTTCCTCTGTCGTTCTTCTGCCTCTCTGGAAATCTCCAAAAGCCTGAACCAGAATTTTGCCGTCACAGAGCATATTGCTGAGCTGGGCGATGTGTTTGCCGTATTCAATCGGCGTCTTGAACGGCTTGGTGAAGTTTTTAGATACCAGCAGAGCAAAGTTGGTATTATTCGTTTTATATTCTTTAGACTTATAGGCATGGCCGTTTACGACAGCGAGCCCGTTCTCGTAATATTCCGTTGCCACTTCCCCGGACGGGTTGGTGCAGAAGGTACGCACTTTATCGTCGAAAGTAGGGGTGTAGTAGACCAGCTTAGCCTCGTAAAGATTCTTGTTCAGGAATTCCATCACCTCGTCGCGGACTTCTACACGGACGCCGATATCCACGGTACCGACTTCCGTCTCAATGCCGTGGCGGCTGCAGATATGGCTGAACCAGTCGGAGCCCTCGCGGCCGATGGCGGCGATAATCTCGCCTGCGCTGTAGGTTTCTTTACTGTCTGTTACGACAGCTTTGGCAACTCCGTTCTCAATGATAATATCATCGACCATTGTGTTAAATAGCATATGTACGCCCTGTTCTATCAGATGTTCCTGAAGGCGGGTATAAATCTTATAACCTTCCTCGGTACCAAGATGACGGATGGGACATTCAATCAGCTTTAAGTTGGCGGTAATGGCCTTGCGCCGTATTTCCTCTATTTCTTTCTGCTTGTCAATTCCGTAGACGTTTTGGTCGGCTCCGAATTTCAGATAAATATCATCCGATTCCCGGATCAGCTCCTGCGCTCTGTCGTAGCCCAGAATCTCCGGAAGATTGCCGCCCACATCGGGAGACAGGGAAAGCTTGCCGTCGGAAAACGCCCCTGCGCCTGCAAAGCCGGTGGTGATGGAGCATGGTTTGCATCCGACGCACACCTTTGTCTTCCGTTTTGGGCAAACCCGCTTTTCAATGGGCCTTCCCTTTTCTATCATTAAAATTTTCATATCCGGTTTTTCTTTAATTAGTTCATAAGCGCAGAAAATACCGGACGGTCCTGCGCCGATGATGATTACATCTGCCTGATTCATTTCGTTCATAAATATTGCCCCCTTTAACTTTTTATTATATCTGGCCGGCTGGAGTAAATAAAAAACCAACCGCGGAATGGTAAACGACAGCCAGGCTGCCGCCTATAGTCAACTATTCCGGTAGTTGGTAGAAACGTTCACCCAATCATGAACTTATATAAGCACAACACCCCAATTTTACCATAATAAAAGATAGACGGCAAGAGAATAATGGAGATTTGGTTGAGGTTCGGAGGACGCGTCCGGTGTGGTGGGGGATTCTGTCTGAGTCTTCCGTCCCGGCGGCGTCCTCATCTGCTTAATTAAATTCCCATCCCTTTACAACACCGAAAAAACCTGATAAAATGGCTGAATACAGCGTTAGATATTCCGGAAAAGGAAATTCTAACGCTTTAAGGCGTGCCTGTGGCAGACAAAAATCAGGAAGCAGAATCATTTTGATCGTATAAAGGAGAAAATATCATATGTATATAATAGCAGGACTTGGAAATCCGGGAAAAGAGTACGCGGGCAGCAGGCACAATGTAGGATTTATGACGCTGGATGAACTGGCGGACCGGTATAATATCGATGTTAGGGAAAAAGCGCATAAGGCATTAATTGGAAAAGGAATGATTGAGGGAAATAAGGTAATACTGGTAAAGCCGCAGACCTACATGAATTTAAGCGGGGAGAGCATCCGTTCCGTAATGGATTATTATAAGACGGAACCTTCGGAGTTTATTGTCATCTATGATGATATCAGTCTGGAGCCGGGGCAGATAAGAATACGCAAGAAAGGCAGCGCAGGCGGCCATAACGGCATTAAAAATATAATTGCCCATCTGGGAACCCAGGAATTTCCCAGGATCCGGATCGGGGTAGGTGAGAAGCCGGCCAGGATGGATTTGGCGGATTATGTTCTGGGACATTTTTCTAAAGAAGAGAAAGAACGGATGGAGCAGGCATTTAAGGATGGAGCTGCGGCAGCCGTGGCGATGATGAACGATGGAGTTGATACCGCAATGAACCGTTTCAACGGTGCGGCCAGGACAGTGAAAAAAACGGCGGAAAAACCGGAAACCGAAGTATAAAAGCGGAGACAAAGAGAGTTATACTCAGAAAGAACGGGGAATGAAATGGAAAGCATTTTTGCAAATCCACTTGAAGAGTTAATTGAATTTGGGGATATGAACCGGGAGCTGGAGAGAGGACAGGGACCTCTGCTGGTGAGCGGATGCATGGATTCACAGAAGGCGCACCTGATATCGGAACTGACAAAGGAGATACCATGGAAGCTGATTGTGACTTATGATGATCAGAGAGCCAGGGAGCTTTACGAGGATTACCGGTGTTTTTCTCCCGATGTATATTTATATCCGGCCCGGGATCTGCTGTTTTACAGCTCTGATATCCATGGAAACCTCCTGACAAGGCAGAGGATGCAGGTTATGAAGCATCTGGCGGAGGAGAGCGGGGGCGCTGTCATAACGACGGTCGACGGCCTGATGGATCACCTCCTTCCCCTGGAAAATCTGAAACGGCAGTGTCTCAGGGTTGGAAGCGGAGAGGCCCTGGACGTGGATAAGCTTAAGGTATCCCTCACCGGAATGGGATACGAGAGGGTTGCCCAGGTAGACGGAATGGGACAGTTTTCCGTCAGAGGCGGTATTATTGACATCTATCCTCTGACAGAAGATCTACCGTTTCGAATCGAACTTTGGGGGGATGAGGTGGATTCCATCCGGACCTTTGATCCGGAAAGCCAGAGATCGGTGGAACAGCTTGACGAGGCCCTGATCTATCCTGCGACGGAGCTGGTCCTTACCAGAGAAGAGGCGGCGGCCGGTATCCTGAAGATAGAAAAAGAAAAGAATAAATACGTCAAATCACTGAGGGAGCAGATGAAGACGGAGGAGGCCCACCGGATTGAGTCGGTAATCAGCGAGCTGACGGAAGGCCTTAAGGAGGGATGGCGGGTTCATGGTCTCGGTAGTTTCATCCGGTATTTTTGCCCTGAGACGGTATCGTTTCTGCGGTATTTTCCGGAGGGCAGACTGACCGTTTTCATGGATGAGCCTCTGCGCCTTCGCGAGAAAGCGGAGGTGGTTGAGGAAGAGTTCCGGGAGAGCATGGTTCACAGGCTGGAAAACGGCTATCTTCTTCCGGGACAGGCGGACTTTATGTTCCCGGCCAAAGCGGTCATGGCGATGGCTGCGGGGGACAGGACCCTGATGATGCTTGGACTGGAGCAGAAACTTCCAGGAATTTCCGTAAAAAAGAAATTTGGCCTTACGGTGAAAAGCGTTAACTCCTATCAGAACGGATTTGAGCTTTTAATCAAGGATCTGACAAGATGGAAGAAAGAAAAATACAGAGTGGTACTGCTGTCCGGCTCCAGAACCAGGGCCAGCCGTCTGGCGGGCGATTTACGGGAGTATGATCTGAGGGCCTTCTGCCCGGACGAAGGGCAGATCCAGGTGCTGCCGGGAGAGATCATGGTTACCTACGGGAATCTTCACAGGGGGTTTGAATATCCTCTGATCAAGTTTGTCGTGATTACCGAAGGAGACATGTTCGGCGGTGTGCGCCAGAAAAAGAAGAGAAAAAAGACAGCCTATCAGGGGAAGAAGATTCAGAGCTTTTCGGAACTGGCCGTAGGAGACTATGTGGTTCATGAAAGCCATGGACTTGGGATTTACCGCGGAATCGAAAAAATTGAACAGGATAAAATCGTCAAGGATTATATTAAAATCGAGTACCGGGACGGAGGGAACCTCTATCTTCCCGCGACGAGGCTCGAAGGAATCCAGAAATATGCCGGAGCCGATGCAAAACAGCCGAAGCTCAATAAACTGGGCGGCACAGAGTGGAATAAGACAAAGACAAAGGTAAGAGGGGCCGTCAAAGAGATAGCCAAAGAGCTGGTGGAGCTGTACGCCTCCAGACAGGAGAGCGAAGGCTATCAGTATGGGGCGGATACGGTATGGCAGAGCGAGTTTGAGGAGATGTTTCCCTTTGAAGAGACGGAGGACCAGCTGGAGGCCATTGAATCGACAAAGAGGGATATGGAGAGCAAAAAGATTATGGACCGTCTGATCTGCGGCGACGTGGGCTACGGAAAGACTGAAATCGCCCTCAGAGCCGCTTTTAAGGCCATCCAGGAGGGAAAGCAGGTGGTTTACCTGGTGCCCACGACAATCCTTGCCCAGCAGCATTATAACACCTTTGTGCAGCGCATGAAGGACTTTCCGGTCCGGGTTGATATGATGTCGCGATTCAGGACGGCCACGGAGCAGAAACGGACGCTGGAGGATTTGAAAAAAGGCTTTGTCGATGTGCTGATAGGAACCCACCGTGTTCTCTCAAAAGACGTGGTGTTTAAGAATCTCGGCCTTCTCATCATAGACGAGGAACAGCGTTTTGGTGTTGCCCATAAAGAAAAAATCAAACAGCTCAAGGAAAATGTGGACGTTCTGACACTGACAGCCACGCCGATCCCAAGGACGCTCCATATGAGTCTGATCGGGATACGTGACATGAGTGTTTTGGAGGAGCCTCCGGTTGACCGGCTTCCGATCCAGACCTATGTAATGGAGTATAATGACGAGATGGTGAGGGAAGCCATTCACCGTGAACTTGCCAGAGGCGGACAGGTGTACTATGTCTATAACCGGGTTAATAACATTGATGAGATCACGAATCATGTCGCGGCTCTCGTACCGGAGGCAAATGTCACATTTGCCCACGGCCAGATGCACGAACATGAACTGGAGAGAATCATGCTGGATTTCGTCAATGGGGACATCGATGTGCTTGTGTCCACGACTATTATAGAAACAGGCCTCGATATACCGAATGCCAATACGATTATCATACATGATGCCGACCGGCTGGGCCTTTCCCAGCTTTACCAGATAAGGGGGCGCGTTGGGCGTTCCAACAGGACTTCCTATGCATTTTTAATGTACCGCCGCGATAAGCTGCTGCGGGAGGAGGCGGAAAAAAGACTTCAGGCTATCCGGGAATTTACGGAGCTGGGAAGCGGAATCAAGATTGCTATGCGCGATTTGGAGCTTCGCGGCGCAGGCAATATACTGGGAGCGGAACAGCACGGCCACATGGAGGCCGTGGGCTACGACCTCTACTGCAAGCTGCTGAACGAAGCAGTTCTGGCGCTTAAAGGGCAGAAGGAAGACGAGGGCTTTGAGACTGTGGTAGACTGCGATATCGATGCCTATATTCCTGCATCCTATATCAAAAATGAATACCAGAAGCTGGATATTTACAAGCGGATTTCCGGCATTGAAAACCAGGAAGAATACATGGATATGCAGGACGAACTCATCGACCGTTTCGGCGATATACCAAAACCGGTGGAAAATCTGCTCCTGATAGCGCAGATTAAAGCGATGGCCCATCAGGCAGGCGTGACGGAGGTTAATATAAACCGTCAGGAGATTACACTGAGAATGTATAAAAATGCCGGAATTGACACAACGGGCATTCCTGGGCTGATCGACCGGTACAAGGGGGCGTTTGTTTTCAGGACAGGGGAAGTCCCCACCTTTATCTATCAGGATCGCAGAGCAAAAAACAAGGATTGCACGGCAATGATAGAAAAAGCGGAGGAAATATTGGGCGAACTGGGCAGGATGGCGGTCAAGGCGTCCGTGTGAGGAGATAAGGCGCCGGGAAAAAAGAAATGACAACCTGTAAAGAGTCGTGTTATACTATGGGCAAAGGACAAAATAGTTGCTGCCCGCATTGTCTGAAAGGAGCACCGGCTTGAACCCGCTTATTTCACTGCTGAATGACGTAATTGTAATTTTATTTACTCTTGCCATATGTACCAGGATATTTTCACTGCGGAAAAAGAATCTGTTTTATAAGACCCTTATGTATGGGGGATGCACGGCTATATTCCTGGTATATGCACTTGCCGCCGGGTTTTACGGCATGGCTTCGTCGGTAGCCTCTGTTCTGTGTGTGGGAGTCCCGGGCCTCTTCTTATTTCTCGGCGTCTCAAAGCACAGGGACAGCCGGTTTTGCGTCACGTTCTTTTTTGTGCATTCCCTGGCCCTAATCATTGGCTTCACGGGCCGCTACATCGGGACGCTGACATCAGACGCAGGCAGTGTGCTCAGCATTGCAGTCACAGCGGGGCTCTATCTGATGGTTATAAAGCTTGGGAACAGGCATTTTGAGAGATATCACGAACTGCTTGAGCTGGTTGACGTCGGGTGGAACGGGATGGCATTTTCAATGGGCCTGATCTATTTTTCACTGGTATTCTTTGCCGCTTATCCCAAACCGATGATTGAGCGGCTGGAGTATGGGCCTGCATACCTGGTTTATTCGGGTGTCATCTTATCATGCTATAACATTTTTCTCAAATCAATAATAAAAACGCGCCGGATTACCGAGCAGAACAGGATTTTGGAGCATGAGAAGGAGATTTACAAAATTGCCTATACGGACTCCCTGACGGGACTGGGGAACCGGGCGGCTTATGTGGATTTACTCAACCGCTATGAACGGGAACAGCGGGAGGGCCGGATTTGCTGTATCATGATAGACTTGAATAATCTGAAGACGGTCAATGACAGCAGGGGACATCATATGGGAGACATTTTTCTTAAAATGGCGGCGGACGCCCTGAGACAGGCATTTACCGGCAGGCGCGTCTCCATATTCCGAATCGGGGGCGACGAATTTTCTATTCTGGCGGAGGAGATTTCCGAGAAAGAATTGAAGAAATGCCTGGGGGAAGCAGGCCGTCTACTGCAGAAAAAGGAGGAGGAAACCGGGCTTCATTTTAATTTTGCCGCCGGCTGGGAGTTCCTCGACCGGAACATCTCCTGCCTGACGATTGAGGACGCGTTCATGAAGGCGGATCAGATGATGTACCGGAGGAAAAGACTGCAAAAAGAAGCGGGAGGAATGAAGGGCAGAAAAGGCTTCGAGTGATGCAGTGGTAACAATGCATATACATAAATTTATTAATACAAGATTGGGAGATTAGATGTGGTACAAAAAGCACAGCCGTACAAATATCAGGTGTACAATGAGATAAAAAGAGGAATATTGAAGGGCCAATACGTGCCGGGGGATGTACTGACGGAGAGAAGGCTGTCCGAGGAGATGGGTATCAGCAGGACGCCGATCCGTGAGGCAATGCAGATGCTGGAGCATGACGGATGGCTGGTGGTGGAGACCTACAAAGGCGCTCTGGTGAGGGAATTTGATCTGGAATATGTACTGGAAGTATTAAAAATCAGAAAATCGCTGGAGATGCTGGCAGTCGAAGATGCAGTGCAAAATGCGGCGGCTCCGGATCTGGAAGAGCTGGAAGAGATAGTCTGCTGCCAGAGAGATATGCTGAACCATTATGATGAGTATGACTTTATTGAAATGGACCGCAAATTCCACCAGAAGATTTATGAGTTGAGCCATAACAGGACCCTGCAGGGACTTTTAAGTAATTTTAATGATATTATTTCATTTTTCGGAATCCGGGCGCTGCAGAAGAAGGAGCGGAAGCTGACGACGATGGATGAACACCAGAACATACTAAACGCCATGAAAAGCAGGGATGCCGGCGCAGCCGTCCGCGCGATGGAAGAGCATATGACGGAGACGTTCAACAACATCGAGAATTATATGAAATCCCGCCGAAACCATTAAAAACCGGTCTGCCATATCTGACACACAGAACGACCGGTTTTTTCCGTCTGGAAAACCGGAATCTGGCTATCGTGTAAATACTGCCTAAAAAGAACAGGAAAAAGGGAAGAGGCTTGACAATAATGCACAATCGTGTTATCTTATTCTAAGTGGTATACCATATATCATATATTACATACGATATGGCAAATAGAGGAGTGAGAGGTAAACGAGATGAAAGTCAGTATTGTTCAGATGGATGTGCGGCTTGCAGATCCGGAATACAATTTTTCCCATGCGGAAGAACTGATCCGGAGCGCGGCCGCCGAAAAGCCGGATGTCATCTGCCTTCCGGAGACGTGGAACACGGGATTCTTCCCCAGGGAGAACCTGGAGATCCTGTCGGACCGGGACGGAGTGCAGGTAAAGAAGAGGATTGGTTCTCTGGCAAAGGAACTAGGGGTTCATATTGTGGCTGGTTCCGTAGCCAACGTAAAGGGGGACGGCGTATATAATACGGCGTACATATTTAACCGTGAAGGAAGCTGTATTGCAGAGTATGATAAGACCCATCTTTTTACGCCGATGGGCGAACAGGATTTCTTTGAGCTGGGGGATCATACCGTCAACTTTGAACTGGACGGGGTGGCCTGCGCGATGGTTATCTGCTATGATATCCGTTTTCCGGAACTGATCCGGACCCTTACGCTTCGGGGCGTGGACGTTCTGTTTGTAGCCGCCCAGTGGCCGCTGCTTCGGAAAGGACATTGGCAGGTGCTGAACCGGGTGAGAGCCATAGAGAACCAGTGCTTTGTCGTTGCAGTTAACGGCTGCGGAATGGCGGGAGAAACAAAATACGCAGGTTATTCCGCTGCAATCGATCCATGGGGAGAGACGATAACGGGAGCAGGAGAGAGCGAGGAAATACTGGCGGCAGAACTGGATCTTGACATGATACGCGGCATCCGGGAGAGCATCAACATATACAGGGACAGGCGTCCCGGCATTTATCACTTAGGGGTTTGAAAGGAAACGGATAAGATGAGTAAGATGAAATTTCTGTTAATGACGAAAGACGGTGCGCAGGAGAAAGAAATAAATTATGATCAGGTATTCGCCATCGGCTATGCAGGCCGGAATATGGAGAAAACCATGGAGCATATCAGGGAGCTGGAGGAACAGCTCGGAGTTCCGGCCCCGAAGAAAATTCCGACGATATTTCAGTGCGGCACGTATCTGCTGACCCAGGAAAAAGACCTGCATTTTATAGGGGAAAAGACCTGCGGGGAAGTGGAATATGTGATGGTGGTGACCGGAGGAAAGCTTTACATAGGACTTGGCAGTGACCATACGGATCGCGAATTAGAGGGAATGAGCGTACCAAAGGCGAAACAGATTTGCGCCAAACCGATTGGGACAATTCTGTGGGACTACGAAGAAATCAAAGAACACTGGGAGACCATTAAGCTATATTCCTATCAGACGGTGGAGGGTGAGGAGATTCTCTATCAGCAGGGAACTCTGGCAGACATCATGGATCCGGGGATGATTCTGAAGGAGCTGGATGAAAGAGTGGGCAATGTTACGGACGCTGTGATTTATTCCGGTACGGTTCCGCTGACGGAAGGGTTCCGTTATGGGACCGAATTTAGATGCGAGATGGACGACGAGGTGTTGGGAAGAAAGTTATCATTAAATTACAAGGTGATTACAGTCAGTGAGGAGGAACGGTAAAATGAGAAAGTTATTTCGGGCAGTATTGGTATCAATGGCAGTGGCAGCCGCGTTAACGGGATGCGGAGGCAAAAAAAGTGAAGCTCCGGCAGACGGCGGGACTAAAAAGGAGGCGGCAAAAGCCGCAGACGCAATTGAGATCAAGGTGGCTACCGTAGGCAATGAAAAGCACCAGTCCACAATTGCCGCAACGTATTTTAAGGAAAAAATTGAGGAATTATCAGGCGGTCAGGTAAAAGTCACGATTTATCCCAACGCTTCATTAGGAAGTGAACGTGAGGCGGCCGAGGGCGTGAAGCTGGGAACCCTGGAGATGACAATTGTGACGACAGACGGAACGCTCCCGTCCTGGGTGTCGGATGTACAGCTTTTATCGATTCCGTATCTGTTTGAAAATAAACAGGAGGCCTATTACATACTGGACGAAGTACTTGAACCGGAATTCGAAAAGCTGTTTGAGGCGCAGGGCTTTAAGCATCTCGGCTTTGCGGAGCTGGGCTTCCGCCATTTCACCAATAATGTGCGCGAAGTTGTAAAAGCATCGGATATGGAGGGGCTTTCCATCCGTGTCCAGGAGGCTACCGTATGGTTCAGCCTGATGGACTGCCTGAAAGCAAGGGGAACGGCTCTTCCGTTTAATGAGCTGTATACGGCGCTTCAGCAGGGAACGGTGGACGGACAGGAGAACCCGATTGTCTCCATCGCTTCCTCCGGATTTAATGAAGTGCAGAAATACATGGTTCTGGACGGCCATACCTATGGCGCCGAGAGCGTTATCATGAACCTGGATTTTTACAACAAGCAGTCTGACGAGGTGAAGGGCTGGATTGACAGCGCTGTTCAATATGCGGTTGAGGAACAGAGGGCAGCCGTGGATTCCATGGAAGCAGAGTATATGGAACAGATTAAGGAGAGCGGCGTAAAGGTCAGCGAACCGGATATCGAAAGCTTCAAGGAGGCGACCAGAGATTTCTATCTGAGGGATGAAATCAAAGAGCTTGTTAACCCGGAGTTAGTAGAGCTTGTTATGCAGAAGCTTGAAGAGTATAAGAACAGCGGGAACTAAAAGCGCAGAGAAAACATATCGTGGGTGAGAGACTTAACAGAGAGGTTCGAGTATGAAAGTGATCAATCTAGTGGTGGATAAAGTGATAAAGGCCGTCATGGCGGTCAGCGGCATTGTTCTGCTGGCAGTGACGTTCTGGCAGGTGGTCTGCCGGTACGTTCTGAAGGCGCCCCTGCCGTGGAGCCAGGATATAATCAGGCTGAGCTTTACGTATCTTGTATTTTGGGGAGCGGCCTATTGTGTCCATGAAAAAGCCAATCTGAACGTAGACGTTCTGTTGACTTCGCTTCCGAAGGTGATTGGAAAGCTGTTGGAAATCATCATAAATGTCGTACTGGTCGGATTTTTCGTATTCCTGTTATATATGGGACTTCAGTTCGCACAGACAGGTACGACCCAGACAACGTCTTATCTGCCGATTCCGATGTCCTGGTATTATATGAGCATTCCCAGCGCGGCGGCCTTCATGATTTTTTACATGATTGGAAATCTGGCGGTACAGGTAAAGGAATTTATTCAGTTGAAAAAGGGGGAGAAATAGGATGGCATTAATTATACTGTTATTCGGATTATTTATAGTCGGAGTGCCGATTTGTTTTTCCCTTGGTTTAATCTCCCTTTACGGAGTGGCTGCGGCCGGTTATCCCCTGTCCGTCATCACCCAGAGGATGTTTACGGGAGCCGACAGTATTTCGCTGATTGCCATCCCGCTTTTTATTCTGGCGGGCGGTTTGATGGTCCAGGGAGGCATGTCGAGGCGAATCGTGGATTTTGCGGATGCCCTGATTGGACATTTCCCCAGCGGACTTGCCATGGTCAGTATTCTGGCCTGCATGTTCTTTGCCGCCATCACCGGTTCGGCCATTGCGGCGACAGCTGCCATCGGCGGTATCATGATTCCTCTTATGAAGGAAAAGGGGTATGAAAATACATTTTCGGCTCCTCTTCTGGCCTGCGGCGGTTCCATCGGTCCGGTTATTCCCCCCAGCATCCCCCTGCTTCTTTACGGGACAATGGCCAGTGTGAGTATCGGAAAGCTGTTTATCGGCGGTTTTATACCGGGAATTATCATGGGCCTCGGCCTGATGGTTTACAGCTACTATGTAGGTAAAAAGCGTCATTATGTGGGACGTGAACAGAAGGCGCCGGCGGGCGAAGTGCTGAAAACGGGAAAAGACGCCCTGCTCGCATTAATCATGCCTGTCATTATCATCGGCGGAATCATGAGCGGAATTTTTACGGCGACGGAGTCCGGAGCGATTGCCTGTGTCTACTCCCTGATTATTGGAATCTTTGTATACCGGGAGCTGAAGATTAAAAGCCTATGGGGCGTATTTATCGACTGTGCAAAATCGACCGGTCAGGTGCTGATCGTGGTTGCCTTCGCCTCCCTGTTTACCTGGATTATTACGGTGAATCAGGTACCGCAGCAGGTCAGCGCTTTACTGACCGAGAATATTGGAAATAAATATCTGATGCTGCTTGTCATAAACGCAGTGCTGCTGGTGGCCGGAACCTTTATCGACACGACCAGCGCGCTGGTCATCTTCACGCCGCTGTTTCTTCCGATTGTACAAGGAATGGGAATCGACCTGCTGCATTTCGGCCTGGTCATGACGGTGAACCTGACGATCGGCATGTGTACGCCGCCTCTCGGGGTATGCCTGTTTGTATCCGGTACCATTGCGGAGGTATCCTTAAAAGACCAGATGAGGGATCTTCTTCCGATGCTGGCGGTCCTGCTGATTGTCCTGCTAATTATTACATATATACCGGAAACCGTTACGTTTTTGCCGAATCTGATAGGATAAGCCTGTTATTTAAAATTTTCGCCTTGACAAACAGTACAAAACTTCCTATAATGTCAAGTACTTAAACTAAATATTTTTAAGTAAAGGCTTTGAAGGGAACAAGTAGTTACTGTATGACGCACAGAAAGCAGCCGGTTGATGAGAGGCGCGCGTTTCGGCAGGCGGACGAATACATCCCGGAGCTGCACACCCAACGGAATTGTTATTGGTTCCCAGTAGGCTGTGACGTATCAGGCACACGTTATCGTGCCGGAGTATATCGGATTTTTGATGTACTTGCTGAGGCAGACAGTGCGAGCTGTTTGTGAATAAAGGTGGTAACACGGGATTTCGCCCCGTCCTTTTTATGAAGGACGGGGCTTTTTTGGTAACAGTTCAGCCATGATGTATTCCGCGAGGTGTTTTCGCTGTTTTTTCATCCGGGCCTGTGTGCCAACGGGCTTTGAGCTGTGGTTTCGTCCTTGAAACGATTGGAAATATGAATAATTTCATGGAAGGAAAAGGAGAAGTAACATGAAAATTTACGAAGAACTCGTTGCCAGGGGCCTGATTGCCCAGGTGACCAATGAAGAAGAAATCGGGAACATGATTAACGAAGGCAAGGCCACATTTTACATCGGCTTTGACCCGACGGCCGACAGCCTCCATGTAGGCCATTTTATGGCTCTCTGTCTGATGAAGCGCCTCCAGATGGCCGGTAATAAGCCGATTGCCCTGCTGGGCGGCGGGACCGGTATGATTGGGGATCCGTCGGGCAGAAACGACCTGCGCCAGATGATGACGGTGGAGACAATCCAGCACAACTGCGACTGTTTCAAACAGCAGATGAGCCGGTTTATCGATTTTTCAGAAGGCAAGGCAATGATGGTAAATAATGCGGAATGGCTCATGGGACTCAATTATGTGGAGCTGCTGCGCGAGGTAGGACCGCATTTCAGCGTCAACAGAATGCTTGCGGCAGAGTGCTATAAGCAGAGAATGGAAAAGGGATTAACCTTCCTGGAATTCAACTACATGATTATGCAGAGCTATGATTTCTATATGCTGTTCCAGAAATACGGCTGCAATATGCAGTTTGGAGGGGACGACCAGTGGAGTAACATGCTGGGAGGTACGGAGCTGATCCGCCGCAAATTAGGCAAGGATGCCCATGCCATGACAATTACCCTGCTGTTAAACTCGGAAGGAAAGAAAATGGGCAAGACCCAATCCGGAGCCGTATGGCTTGATCCGAACAAGACATCGCCCTTTGAGTTCTACCAGTACTGGAGAAATATCGCAGACGCCGATGTGCTGAAATGCCTGAGAATGCTCACATTCCTCCCGATCGAACAGATCAATGAGATGGATAAGTGGGAGGGAAGCCAGTTAAATACGGCAAAAGAAATCCTTGCTTTCGAGCTTACAAACCTGGTACACGGTGAAGCGGAGGCAGAGAAAGCCAAAGAAGCTTCCAGGGCTTTATTTACAAGCGGAAATGCTGCCGATATGCCGACGGCGGAGCTGACGGAAGAAGATTTTAACGGAGACGAGATTGATATTCTCACCATCCTGCAGAAGTCCGGCCTGGCTCCTTCACGTTCCGAGGCGCGAAGAAACGTAGAGCAGGGCGGCGTGGCTGTTGACGGTGAGGCCGTGAAAGACAGTAAGGCCGTATTTACCAAGGCACAGCTCTCCGGCGATGGAATCGTAGTGAAACGGGGAAAGAAGAATTTTAAAAAGGTAATATTAAATACAAACGGTCAGTAGGGAATATCCGGCGTGCTGCGAACAATAGCACGTTCCGCAATGCACGGAAACTGCAAAAAACGCAGTTTTGCGCCGTATAACTCGGGAGTTTCGTGCTTAATGCGCACGAAAATACCCCGCGGAACACAACCGTGTGAACAGTAACGTAAAAGGACATATGGAATCCATATCAGGTTTCCAGATGTCCTTTTTTCGTGGAAAAATCCGCAGAATCCGTTTACCGAGGGCTGGAAGCGGATATGGTAAAAATATAGAAAGCAGTTGGTTAAATAGCTGAAAATAACAAGGAAATAAAAATTGAATAGCAATTATCGACAAAAATCAGGCTTTAGTTTCGGCATGAAGCACAATTGACAAGTAAAAAGGAGTGCTTTATACTAAATGTATTAAATAATACAAAATGTATTGCGCAAAACATTTTAAAGGGAAAGAGAGGTGAGGGAAGGTAACGGAAGTTAACGGTTCATGCCGTCTGAACTGTTACGCAGGAGACGTAAGGGAGAGGATTATGGACAACAGTGATACAAGATACAGAGGGGACGCCGGCTGGGGGCCGGCAAAGTTCAGAGAGTAAAGGAGAAAGGTATGACACTGACAGATGTTTTAATTGACTTTTCGATGATTAGTATTCTTCTTGTGGCGGGGGCATGGCTCAGAAGAAAGATAAGATTTTTACAGATATATTATATCCCGGTTTCACTGATTGCAGGTATATTGGGGCTGCTTTTAGGGCCTCAGATTTTAGGAAAGGTTTCACCGGTATGTTTTTCATTTTCCTCATCGATTGGCCAATGGGCGGGAGTTTTAAGCGCCATTGTCTTCAGCTGTTCTTTCCTGGGGCTGAAACTGGAAAAGGTCTCGGGCGAGGCGATGCAGACCTATTTTTTAGCGGGGACCATTCATCAGCTGCAGATTATCGCCGGCCTGACCGTTACATTTATTCTTGGCCTGGTATTCGCGGATTTGAAGTTCGGATTTGGAATTCTTCCCGTACTGGGATTTTACGGCGGGCATTCCATGGCGATTGCCGGCGGTACGATTTTTGATGAAGCGGGATATATGGCGTCAGGCGCACAGGTCGGAGCCACATTTGCGACAATCGGTCTTTTGACCGGGGTTATCTGTGGAATGTTCGAAATAAACCGGGCGGCCCAAAAGGGGATTACGAAGGTAAAAATGAAAAGGGAGGAAATGCCGGAAAGCATGCTGACGGGATACTATCCTGAAAATGAAAGGCCGTCCATCGGCAATGCCGTCACTTCCTCCGCGGCAATCGATCCATTGGGGGCTCAGGTGATGCTGGTCGGATTTATTATTCTTTGCGGCCATATACTGCGTACCGGACTGATCCGGATAAATCCGTTTTTTAAGAATCTTCCCCTGTTTGCCTGCTGTCTGATATTCAGCGCCATATTCTGCGTGCTGACACAGAAGGCGAAAAAGGTGAACGATATGATAGACAGGAAAACAGTGGTCCGTATTTCCGGAAGCGCGCTGGAATATATGATTACGGCGGCGCTGGCGACAACCAGCATCAGCGTATTTACGACGTATGCGGTGCCGCTTATCGTGGTCGGAGCATCAGTGGCTTTAGTGACCTGGTTCGCCAGCTTCGTCCTGTCAAAGTGGGTACTGCCGAAGGATGACTGCTTTGAGACTTCGGTAGGGCTATTCGGCCAGTGCTGCGGCGTCCTTGCCACCGGACTTCTTCTGTTAAAGGTGGTGGATCCTGATTTTCAGACGAATGCGGCAACCAATATCACTTCCTCCAGCACATTGGGCTATACGTACCAGCTCCAGTATACGCTGGTGTTTATCGCGCTGATTATGACGCAGCCGATGTTTGTCTATCTGTGGAGCTGGGGACTTATGCTGATACTCCTGGGAGCCGGAATGTTTTTCGGGAAAAAGTACCGTAAAAAAGCAGTTTAATCATATATAAATAAAGTTTAGAAAGAGGTAAAAATGAAAAATACGAATTGGATGAAAGAGATGAGCTGGACGGAATTTGCAGAGAGAAAGTTATCCTGCGACACGGTGATTATCCCGGGCGGGGCGATAGAGGTCTACGGACCGCAGCTGCCGCTTGGTTCCGATTCCATTGTGTCAAAGGCAATCTGCGAGATGGTGGCGGAAAAAACGAATGCGATGATAGGGCCGTTTATTGAAGTGGGGGAATCAGCCGCACTGTACGGTTTTCCGGGAACAATCAAGATTATGCCGCAGACCTACTATCTGATGATGCGCGATGTGATGGAATCATTAATTCACTGGGGATTTAAGAATTTCATGTTTATTAATATGCATGCCGGAAATGTGCCCATCATCGGGCAGCTCTGCCGCGAATACCAGCGTTCCTCCGGTATCAAATGCGCCCAGATTGACTGGTGGAGATTTACGCAGCCGAATTCCGTGGGAATCTGTGAAAATACGGGATGGATGGCCCACGGACATGCCAGTGAATGCGGAACTTCAGTTATGCTTTACCTGCATCCTGAATACGTGGATCTCACGAAGACAGAGTGTATCAGAATGCCGGAGGAGTATACAAAATACCCGGATATTATTACATACACGGAATTCAGGGACAAAACGCCGAACGGCATCCTCGGGGATGCAACGATTGGAAGCAGGGAAAAAGGTGAGGCTATTGTCAGGAAATGCGTGGATAAGATTGCCGCCTTTATGATGAGCGAGTTCAACAGTTAGTCAGCATAATTGAAGGCGGTGACCTGCGCGCGGAGCGTGCCGGTTATCGTTTAAGAAGGAGAAAGCTTATGAAGAAATTTACAGCCGCAGTCATTCAGATGGATTCCGGGAATGACGTGGATCAAAATCTGAAGGAACTGGAAAGATTTATTGAGGAAGCAGCGGAAAAAAACGCAAAGCTGATTGCAATGCCTGAAAATGTCAATTATGTCGGAGATGAAAGCGCGAAATATGCGGAAGATGTTCCGGGAGGCAAAACATTTTGTTTTCTGTCGGAGCTGGCAGTGAAATATGGGGTCTGGCTTCACTGCGGCAGCATCTATGAAAAAAATCCGGCAGACAGCCGGCCTTATAATTGCACGATGGTAATCGGGCCGGACGGTGAGTTAAAAGCGAAGTATCATAAAATGCACCCATTTGACGTGGAAATTAAAAATGGACCGGCAGTCAGGGAATCGGAACGGATCTGTCCGGGAAATGAGATTGTGACCGTTGACACGAATGAGGTGGGACATTGGGGGCTTTCTATCTGCTACGATATGCGTTTTGGAGAATTATACCGTCTCATGGCTCTTGAGGGGGCGGAGATTTTATTTGTACCGGCAGATTTCACATTAAATACGGGTAAGGATCACTGGGAAACCATTCTGCGCACAAGGGCAATCGAAAACGGCTGCTACGTGATAGCCCCGGGACAGTATGGAATCAAACCGAAATTCCAGGCATATGCGAAGTCACTCGTGGTAGATCCATGGGGCAATGTAATTGCAAAAGCGTCGGATCAGCCCTGTGTCATTACTGCGGAGATCGATCTTGATTATCTTGAAAGAGTACGCAGACAGGTATTTACTCTGGAAAACAGGAGAGGGGACGTCTATCAGCTGCGCAGAATGCCGGCAGAGTGAGAGAGAGGATGAAAAAAGGTTTTTCGCTCGTAATATTATCAGCCGTCCTGTTTGGGACAATGCCCTTTTTTGCAAAGCAGATATATGGGATGGGAGGCAATTCCCTTACACTTTGCTTTCACCGGTTTTGCCTCAGTATCCCGTTCCTCTATCTGATTGTCCGTTACAAATATAAAATCAGCCTGAAAATTACAGGAAGAGAGTTCAGGAAAATACTGGTTCTGTCACTTTGCTGCGCAGGAACGCCGCTGCTGCTGTTTCAGTCCTACCGGTACATTCCGTCCGGGATGGCGACGACAATCCATTTTGTATACCCGATCCTGGTGCTGCTCGGCTGCGTTGTCTTTTACCGGGAGAGGCTCACGGTAAAAAAGTCGGTCTGCGCGGCGCTGTGCCTGCTTGGGATTTTGTTCTTCTACACTCCGGGGGAATCCGGGAGTCCGGCCGGAGTGGCCCTGGCCTTTGCTTCGGGCGTTACCTATGCCCTTTATGTCCTGTACTACTCCAAAAGCGGCCTTGCAGAAATGAACACGTTTAAGCTGAGTTTTTATCTGTCCCTGGTAAGCTCAGCCGGCATATTGGCCGGGGCGGTTCTGTCGGGAAAGATCGTATATGAGATGCCGCCTCAGGCGTGGCTTCTATCCGTACTGTTCGCTTTTATCGTCAGCGTGGTTGCCACGGTTTCATTCCAGGCGGGGACGGCCCGGATCGGACCGGAGAAATCCTCCATGCTTAGTACATTTGAGCCCCTGACCAGCATAGCGGCAGGAGTAGTCCTGTTCAGTGAACCGGTGACGCCCCGAACTGCCTTCGGGATTGCCTGTATCCTGTGCGCCGTGATTTTGCTGGCGTACGGGGACAGAAGCTCAAATAAGCTTACATTTACCGATGAAACAGTCCATTGAGAATAAGGTAACAGCTCATTGAGAATAAGCTTTTGACTTATTAAATATGCAATGTTAGAATTGTTAATAAAGGAGCGGGTAAAGATGGCAGATTTTATTAACAGAGTGACGGAGCATTTTGATGAGCTGACGAAATCTCACAAAGAGGTTGCGAATTATTTTTTATATAATCTGGATAAAGTTGCGGTGGGTACGCTGGAAGATCTGGCCGGTCTGGTGGGGGTCAGCACCACGACGGTAATCCGTTTTGCCAGGCAGCTTGGCTACTCCGGATTTACGGAGCTTCAGAAGGATGCGCAGAATATTGTATTAAATAAAGATATGATCCCGGAACAGCCGGAGAGTGGTTCCCCGGACCAGAAGGTGAGCAGCAGGCTGGCCACATCTTTTGAACGGGATATCCGCAATATTGAAAACACGATGAAGGATCTGAAAGAGGAAGATCTGGATCGCGCCGTGTCTCTCATGCAGTCGGCAGATTCCCTGTATATTATGAGCATGAGGATGGGTTTTTCACTGGCATACTACGCTTTTGCAAGCTGGGGCAGGCTAAGAAGAGATATCCGGCTCCTGCGTTTTACGGGTATGGAGTACCCGGAAGAGATGGTCAGCATGAAAAAGGGGGACGTATGCGTCGTCTTTGCATTCCCACGGTTCACCTCCCTTGCAATCCATCTTCTCGAATGGATGAAGAAGAGGCAGGTAAAGGTTATCCTGGTTACGTCGGCCACGTTTGTGGCGGCCAGGGAGTATGCTGAAATCATACTGCCATGCCGGGTGCGGACTGCGTCTTACCAGAATTCCCATGTTGCGCCGATTTGCCTGATCAATTATTTTACAATGGCGCTGACGGCGGAAAATTATGATGAGGCGGCGGAGCTGCTGCGGGATACGGAGGAGCTTCTCGGGCCTGGCTTTTACATCGGAAATTAAACGGAAAAAGAAAGCCAAAGAGAGCGGAAAAAGACCGGTGATTGCTTTTTCCGCTCTCTTTTACATTGATGACGGTGACCTGTGCGCGGAGCGTACAGGTTAATGTCTGCGTCCGGTCAAAAGAACAGATGCTCAATTAAAATATTGGCTGCCATCAGAATCAGGATGATACCGCCGGCACGCTCCGCTTTGGATTTATATTTCATTCCGAAAAGATTGCCTGCTTTGACGCCGGCCACCGAGAGAATAAATGTGGTGACGCCGATAAAAGAAACGGCAGGGATAATATTAACGCTTAAGAATGCCAGAGTGACGCCGACGGCCAGGGCATCAATGCTGGTGGCAACGGCGAGAATGGTCATGGTCTTAAAATCCACGGAAGGATCCAGCTCCTCCGATTCGCAGGAGGCGAAGGACTCTTTAATCATATTGATTCCGATGATGACCAGCAGGACAAATGCGATCCAGTGATCGACAGAAGTGATGGCCTCCTTAAAATGATAGCCGAGAAAATAACCGATGAGCGGCATTCCGGCCTGAAAACCTCCGAAATACAGACCAATGATAACTGCATGCTTTTTATTCAGGCGCTTCATTGACAGGCCCTTACAGACGGCAACGGCGAAGGCATCCATCGAAAGCCCCACTGCAAGAATAAATAATTCTACTAATGACATAGGAGTTCCCCCTGTTCGTATATTGATATGCAAGAGAGCGGCTGTCTCATGCGAAACTTTGGCGGTTTGCAACAGCCCATGCTGTCTGAACTGTTACGGCGGTTTGCATGAAAAACAGATGCAGTACGGTCTGAACAACGAAAAAAGACTTATCTGCAGCAGAAACTGCAGATAAGTCTCATCATTTAAAGTTAAACCAGATATTTCTATCAGTATGTTGGCTAAACTACACGGATGCGCTGACTACTCCCTTATCTTTGTATGATTCTATCGGAAGTGAGAAAAAAAGTCAACATTAACTTACATTTTCCCGCAAAAAAATTACCCGTTTTTTACATTAGCTATACAGAAATATGATTTCCCCTTTTTCTCAAATGCCTTATACTGCGAACTGTAATAACAAGATTTGAATAAGTCAATTGAAAGATTGAAGGAGAAAAGAGGGTAATTATGAAAAAAAGAATTCAGAAATCAATCGCAATTTTAGGTGCGGCAGTATTAACAATGGGCCTTGCAGGATGCAGCTCATCTTCCAATACACCGGCGTCATCTGCTCCGGCAGCCGATACGGCAGAAGCTCCCGCGGCAGACGTACAGGCAGAGTCTGCAGCCGATACGCAGGCGGCAGAGGCAGCGGCCGGTTTGAGCGGTTCCATCACGCTGGCCGGTTCCACTTCCATGGAAAAATTTGCAAATGCCCTGGCAGAGGCATTTATGGAGAAATATCCGGACGTAACGGTACAGGCCGAATTCACCGGTTCTTCCGCAGGCGTTGAGGCGGTTCTGGGCGGACAGAGTGATGTCGGAAACTCTTCCAGAAAATTAAAAGATGAAGAAAAAGAAAAGGGAGCTGTTGAAAATATCGTGGCAATCGACGGGATTGCGGTAGTGACCGACCCGGCCAATACGGCGGCAGATCTCACAAAAGAACAGTTGATTAACATTTATAACGGAACCATCACAAACTGGAAAGATGCAGGCGGAGCCGACCAGCCAATCGTGGTAATCGGCCGTGAGGCAGGTTCCGGTACAAGAGGCGCCTTTGAGGAAATCCTCAAATTGGAGGATGCATGTAAATATGCCAATGAGCTTGATTCCACCGGAGCCGTTATGGCTAAGGTAGCGTCCACGCCGGGAGCTATCGGCTATGTATCTCTCGATGTCATTGATGATACGGTCAAACTTTTAACTCTGAACGGAGTGGAAGCGAATGAGGAAAATATTAAGACAGGCGACTATTTCTTAAGCCGTCCGTTCGTTATGGCGACAAACGGAGAAATCAGTGCACAGAACGATTTGGTAAAAGCATTATTTGATTATGTGTACTCTGCTGAGGGGGATGAGCTTGTCAAATCCGTAGGCCTTATCACTACAAAATAGTAAAAAACCGCAACAGCTCAGACGCCTGAACTGTTACAAATATCCGGCCGCTGCAACTGAGAGCAGGAAAGCTTGAAAGGCGAAGCTTCACACTTGGTGCAGCGGCCGTAGTTTATTCTCATCCGTTACTTAGAAGGAGAAACATATGCACGAGAAAAACTTTTCCATAGCCCGTAATCATAAGAACAAAACGGCGGTAGAAAAAGGAGCTGAGGTCATTTTTACGGCCTGCGGCCTGCTGGCGGTTATTGCAGTCTTTTCGATTACCTTATACATGATTATCAGCGGTACTCCGGCGCTCTTTAAAGTGGGGATCCTCGATATCCTCTTCGGAAGTGTATGGAAGCCAACAGCGGATCCGGCTTCCTTCGGCATCCTTTATGTAATTCTCACATCCATTGTCGGTACATTCCTGGCAATTCTAATCGGAGTTCCCATTGGCGTGTTGACCGCTATCTTCCTTGCGGAGGTGGCTCCGCCCAGGGTTGCTTCGATTGTAAGGCCGGCCGTGGAACTGCTGGCCGGCATTCCGTCGGTTATCTACGGCCTTCTGGGAATTTTGATTCTGAACCCGCTGATGTATAAACTGGAGCTGAAAATATTTGCAGGTTCCACCACCCACCAGTTTACGGGAGGCGCCAACCTGATTTCAGCAGTGCTTGTGCTGGCAGTCATGATTCTTCCGACGGTAATTAATATCAGCGAGTCGGCTCTAAGGGCAGTGCCGAAGCATTTAAAAAGCGCATCGCTGGCGCTGGGAGCTACCCATATTCAGACTATTTTTAAGGTGCTTGTTCCGGCAGCCAAATCAGGAATTGTAACGGCAATCGTGCTTGGCTGCGGCAGGGCAATCGGAGAAGCGATGGCTATCAGCCTTGTGTCGGGAAGTTCCGTTAACCTTCCGCTTCCATTTAATTCCGTCCGTTTCCTGACGACGGCGATTGTGGCGGAAATGTCGTATTCCCAGGGACTTCACCGGGAAGTGCTGTTCACCGTCGGCCTGGTTCTGTTCGCATTTATCATGTTTATCAATACGGTGCTTACCCGGATGTTCCAGAAAGGAGGGGCGGAAGATGACTAGTAATTTAAGTATTTACAACAGAAAAGTCCGCACCTCGGATCAGGTGCTTAAAGGGCTTATCTATCTCGCGGCGGCCGCAGCAATCAGCCTTCTTGTGGGGATTATGGGATATGTGTTTATAAGAGGGCTTCCGCAGCTTTCCTGGCAGTTCCTTTCCACTGTCCAGAGTGCCAGAAAAGGCACCTTCGGTATCCTGGGCAATATCGTCAATACTTTGTATATCATTGTCATCACACTGATTATCGCCGCTCCCGTGGGGATTGGCTCGGCGATATATCTGAACGAGTATGCAAAGCCGGGCAGGCTGGTGCGGACGATTGAATTTACAACTGAGATTTTATCAGGAATCCCTTCCATCATATTCGGCCTGTTCGGAATGGTGTTTTTCGGCACTACGCTGAAGCTGGGATATTCTGTATTGACCGGTTCATTTACATTGACTCTGATGGTTCTTCCCCTGATTACGAGAAGCACTCAGGAGGCGCTTAAGACGGTGCCGGACAGCTACCGCTTCGGAGCGCTCGGCATCGGCGCCACCAAATGGTATATGATAAGGACGATCCTTCTTCCCAGCGCTGCGCCTGGAATTCTTACGGGAATCATCCTGTCGATTGGACGTATCGTGGGTGAGTCCGCAGCGCTTTTATTTACGGCGGGAAGCGGATTCCAGCTGCCAAAGAGTCTGTTCGGCAAGCTGTTTGAATCCAGCGGCACACTGACAATTCAGTTGTATCTGTCTATGCAGAAGGCAAAGTATGACCAGGCGTTCGGTATTGCGGTGGTACTTCTAATCATTGTTCTGGGCATCAACCTGCTGACAAAGTATCTGACCAGGAAATTTGATGTTACAAGGCTTCAATAAACGGAGGAAGAGATGGAAACTACGGGAACTTTGGAAAATAAAATTGTCACAACGGATTTGAACCTGCATTACGGTACAAATCACGCGCTTAAAGATATTAATCTCGATATTTATACAAATAAAATAACTGCCTTCATCGGACCATCCGGCTGCGGAAAATCCACATATTTAAAAACGCTGAACAGAATGAACGATCTGGTAGACGGTGTGAAAATCGAGGGAAAGGTGATGATAGACGGGGAAGATATTTACGATCCGAGGGTGGATACGACGCTTCTCAGAAAAAAAGTGGGGATGGTATTTCAGCAGCCCAATCCATTTCCGATGAGCATCTATGACAATATTGCCTATGGACCGCGAATCCACGGGATTAAGAATAAAAACCAGCTCGATGATATTGTCGAGCGAAGCTTAAAAGGAGCGGCGCTCTGGGATGAGGTGAGTGACCGGCTGAAAAAGTCGGCTCTGGGCCTTTCGGGAGGGCAGCAGCAGCGTCTCTGCATCGCCAGGGCGCTGGCAGTGGAGCCGGAAATCCTTTTGATGGATGAACCTACATCGGCCCTGGATCCGATTTCCACATTGAAGATAGAAGATTTGATGGATGAACTGAAACAGAAATACACGGTGGTTATCGTTACCCATAATATGCAGCAGGCAACCCGTATTGCGGATTATACCGCATTTTTCCTGGTGGGAGAAATCATTGAGTATGCCCCGACCACGGACTTGTTTTCACATCCGAAAGAGAAGAAGACAGAGGATTATATCACGGGCCGTTTCGGCTGATGAAGATATTTTGAAACAAGTATTTACTGTAATTATTAGGAGGAAATGAGATGGCGCCGAGAATAATGTTTGACAATGAGCTTATGGAGTTAAATAACGAACTGGTAAAAATGAGTGAGATGGTTGAAAAAGCGATTGCAGACAGCTTTGAAGCATTGAATAAAAGGGATTACTCCCTTGCAAAGACAGTGATTAAGGGGGACCGTAATGTGGATGAGATGGAGCGTAAGATAGAGAGCCGCTGTCTCTCACTGATGCTCAGGCAGCAGCCGGTTGCCCGTGACCTCAGACATATTTCAACGGCTCTCAAGGTAGTGACGGATCTGGAACGGATTGGCGACCATGCGGCCGATATTGCGGAGCTGACAATTCAGATGAAAGATAACTGTTCCTTTGAGAACGTCAAACATCTTCCTGCCATGGTGGAAAATGTAAGCTCCATGCTGCGGGATGCAATTCAGGCATTTATCGAACGCGATACGGAGGCTGCTGAACAGATAGAACTGCGGGATGACATCATCGACGCTTTATTTGATAAAGTAAAAGACGAGGTGGTGGAGCTGCTTAAGTCAGATTCTTCCCAGTCGGATATGGCGGTGGATCTGCTGATGCTTGCCAAGTATCTGGAGCGGATAGGGGATCACGCGGTTAATGTGTGCGAGTGGACCGAATTTTCAGATACGGGGGCGGTGAACAGCGTCACGTTATTATAATCAGGCTGGAGGCTTAAACAGATGCGGGCGGAATATGACAGGCAGCTCAGGGAGCTTGAAGAGGAACTGTTCGACATGGGAAGTATGTGCCAGCAGGCAGTTGCCTTTTCAGGAGCTGTGCTGATTGGGGATGATGAAACATTGAGGGAACAGGTCTGCTCACTGGAGATGGAGATTGACAAAAAGGACAGACAGATTGAAAACATCTGTACCGGGCTGCTGCTTCGCCAGACCCCTGTGGCCGGGGACCTCAGATTCGTCTCAGCAGCCCTGAAGATTGTGTCCGATATGGAGAGGATAGGCGATCAGGCCGCCGATATCGCAGAGCTTTCCCGGTATATATCCGAAAAACCGCTTCTGGAAAAGGTCCATATATCCGATATCTGCTGTGTTGTCATGAATATGGTGACGGACAGTGTCGAAGCCCTTGTAAAAAAGGATGAAATACTGGCCAGGAAAGTGATCGGAGACGACGACATTGCGGATGAGCTCTTTGTCAGGATAAAAGAAGAGCTTGTGAGCCTGATTCAGGAAAACAGGACAGAGCCGCAGGAAATCCTGGATCTTCTGATGGCGGCGAAATATTTCGAGCGGGTGGGCGATCACGCCGTAAATATAGCAGAGTGGGTGGAATTCATCGTGACCGGCATGCACGACGACAGAGAATGCGGGCATTAATTGTTACTATTCAAATCGGCCTGTCAAGACAGTTAAACAGGATTCACATCGGTATTTTGATGTGAATCCTGTTTCTTTCAATTATTCAATAGCAATATATTTCTTTTCTTCAACCGCTTTGCGCTGCTCCTCTTTCGGGAATACCAGCTTTAGCATGCCGTTTTCAAAGGAAGCGCGTATGTCTTCTTCTTTCAGGTTATCACCGATATGGAAACTTCTGCGGCAGCTTCCGCTGTAGCGTTCTCTGCGGATATATTTGCCGTCCTCATCCTTTTCCTCGTTCTCAGAGGACTTCTGTGCCGTAATGGTAAGGTATCCGCCTGAAAGTTCCGCATGAATATCTTCTTTGGCAAAGCCCGGAAGCTCGATGTCAAGCTGGTAATTCTCACCCAGATCCTGAATATCGGTTTTCATAACATTGGATACGGAGCGGCTGCCGGAGGTGAATCCGGGGAACCGGAACATGTCGTCAAAAAAGTTGTCTACAAAATTATCATTGAAAATACTTGGTACTAACATAATTCATTCCTCCTTATATAAAAAGTTGATTGTTGGTATTGGATTACAGATGATTTTCTATCTGTTCTAGATGTAATATAACATATATTATTAGCACTGTCAAGAGGCGAGTGCTAATATTTTTTAAATTTTTTCGGACGCGGCCGGAACGGACCATGTACGGTGTGGTGAGGGGGGCTGGCTGAGTCTTCCGTCCCCGTGGGAGGTTGTCGTGAAGGGGGAATCCGGCCGGAATGAATTGCTGCGGGGACCGTTTGCACTCTTTGGAGTGCGCAGCAATGCTAAGCTCGTGAGGAACCTCGCTAAGCACCGGCGGACTCCCATGTCCCCTCCGCAATTGATTCCGCCTACTTCCCCGGTCCAGGTTTTCTCCGGGGACGGAAGACTCAGGCGGAGGTTTTCGCACACCGGACATGGTCCGTTACGGGCGCTGATTCTCTCTAACCTTAAATGGGGAGGGCCCTGTCGCAGCCACTACGTGTTACCGCAGGCAGATCTCAAATCTAGCGCAATTCTTTCATCAAGGCGCATTGTAGGCATATCGTATTTCCCGCACACGGAAGTGCTGAGTGGCCGCGACAAGGTCCGCCCCGCACTTAACGCGTGAGACAATCAGCGGCCGCAGGCCAGTGGACGGGGCCGATACACTCGGCGGAGTCTTTCGTCCCGGCGAAAACCTGGCCTTGGGGCGGAGGGGAAGATAAAGTCTGCGGATGCCGCTGAAATCCATCGCTGATTAGCGAGGTCCCTTACGAGCTTAGCAGCGCGATGCATTTCACAGAGCGGGAGCGTGCTCCGCAGACTTTATCTTCTCCCGCAGCCCCAACTCACAACAATCTTCCCCGGGACGAAAGACTCATATACACACCCCACCACCCCGTCCGCTGACCGTACCGGCGGCGTCCTCGCCTGCTTAACTAAATAGTTACCCGCACCAATTTTAATTAAAAAAGAGTCAAGGGAGGAAAAGTGATTGCCAAATGCAGGAAAGAGCATATATAATATAGAGGACAGGAAGCGGCACAACCGGCCGTATTCCTACAGGGAAACGAAGGATGGTACAGGCTATGGAAAGAGGATTTACACTTTCACAGAATATCGCGGATAAGATAAAAACTAAGATTATGACAGGTGAATTTGCATTGGGATCCAAGCTTCCCAACGAGAATGAGCTGATGGATGATTTGAATGTGAGCCGGACTACGATAAGGGAAGCAGTAAAGATACTGATATCCAAAAACATCCTCTATATCGAGCGGGGGAAGGGAACTTATGTTGCCGCCATACCGGGGCTTGCGGATGATCCCTATGGGTTTGAGTTTATACCGGAGGAAAAGCTGATTCCGGATCTCTGTGAAACGAGAAGCGTAATCGAGCCGGAGGTCTGTTATCTGGCCGCACAACGGGCGACGAAAAGACAGCTTAGTGAGATGGAGGCAATTCTCAGAAAGATGAATGAGATCATGTATGAGCTGAAAATGGATGAGAGCGATCAGCGCATGATCGATCAGCTGGCAGACTGTGAGATGGAATTCCACTCCCTGGTCTACTGTATGACCGGAAACATAGTGATTGAGAGGATGCTTCCCACAATTAAAAAGGCCATTGCACTGAACTATACGACGAATGTATACCGCCGTTCCTTTGAGCTTACCGTAACTCAGAATCTTCATATTGATTTGTTTCATGCCCTCCAGGCCGGTGATGCCGACAGAGCGCGGGAGATAGGCAGGGAGCATATGAAAACGATGCAGGAAAAAACAGGGCAGAGGAGATAAACAGATGCAAAATTAATCTGATTTTGTTATTGACAGAGGTATGACGTCGTGTTACACTGAAATTACCAAATTATGTGTAATTTCAGTGTATTTTTTTTATTATATAACATCATACGTCATACCACTTAAAGAGGCAGCATTCTCCATAGAAGGGAATTGTGATATGGGGCTGAGAAGATGTCTGTTTCAAATAAAAAGGAGGAAGAAAGATGAAAAGATTCGTAGCATTAACAGTGGCCGGGGCGCTGACACTTGCTTCGTTGGCGGGGTGCCAGAAAGCAAGTACGGCAGAGAAGCAGCCGGCAGGGGGAGAAACGACAGAGAGCCAGGCAGAAAATGGGGGGAATGAGAAAAAGAGTACGGACGCGAAGCTGTTAAAAACCAGCATGCCGACAGCCTGGGATGAGATACATGGTTATACCCAGGCGTTGATCGCCATGAATGCATATCTTGACGAGGCCTCAGGAGGCAGGCTCCAGCTGGATATCTATGCTGGCGGTCAGTTAGGGGATGAGGTGTCGGTATTCGAGAGTATGCAGATGGGAACGATAGACTGCGCCGTATTCAATGCAGCCTCCCTGTCTAATTTTACGCATGTGCTGGAGGCCTTTGATTTGCCCTATATGTGGGTGGATGACACCGGCGTGGTCAATACAAAACTGCAAAATACTGTGGTCAGCTCAGATTTTGCAAAGGGATACCTTGATAAGGTGTACGCTGAGACTTCCGTAAAGCCGGTTGGCTTTTTGTATAATGCATCACGTGATTTCTTCCTGAAAAAAGAGTTGAAGAGTCTGGCCGATGCCCCGAGTATCAAGCTCCGCTCCATGACGGCGCAGATGCATCTTGATATGTATACCGCTATGGGGTTTGTGGCAACGCCTTTGGGATACAGTGAGGTATATAATGCCATGCAGACAGGCGTTGTGGACGGTTTTGAAGATACGGCATGTTCCACCATTACCTCAGGAACCTACGAAACGGCAAAATACGTTGTCAAATCCGGTCATGCGACCGCTTCCCCTCTGTTTGTGTGCAGCGGCATAACATGGGACGGACTGTCGCAGGAGGAAAAAGACTGGCTGACGGAGGCGGTCGAAAAGGGACGTCAGGCCTGCTATGATACTTTTGAAACTGCGCAGGAAAATGCATACAAAACATTTGAAGAAAAGGGACTTCAGGTGTCTGTCATCGATCATGATGCCGCTGTGGCAGCGTGCCGGCCGGTAATTGACAAGTATTGTGAAAATGAAGACAGTAAAGCAATTTATGATTATGTTATGAAAGTACGTGAAGAGCTTGGAATCCCGAATAACTAAGCAGGATCATGTTTGTAAAATGTTCTGGAAAGGCTGCTTTGACAGTGCGGCGCTTCTCCCGCCTGTCTGTGCCGGCCCTTGCTGCTTACTATTTTTGGAAATGGAGAAAGTATGGCAAAAAAAGTGATTTATATGCTGGATCGTTTTAACGATCGCCTGATATGGGCGGTCAAATATTTTCTTTGCGCAGTTTTGACACTTCAGGTATGCCTGATCTTTGTCTCCGTGGTGATGCGGTATTTTCTCAACCGTCCTCTTTCATGGAGTGATGAGATGGCGACATTTATGCTGGTGTATGTGACGTTTCTGGGAACCTACGTGGCATCCAACACCGGTCATCTGGCGAAAGTTGAGCTTTTTATTTCCCTGTTTAAAGGGCCGCTCCATACGGCTGCCAAAATTCTGTCACGGATTTTTTCCGCAGGCTTGGTTGGCTGGATCGGATTTTACGGAACGAAAATGTATTTTTCCAACATTATTCAGAACCAGGTCAGTTCCGCCATGCAGATTCCGATGCGGTTTGTCTGGTGGATCCTGCCGGTGACAATGTGGCTGCTGCTTTTTTCGGAAGTGCTGGGATTTCTGCATATATTTATTCCCAGAAGTGACGGAAATGAATATGCGCGGCTGGATTAGAGAGGGGTGACGGTATGATAATGATAATTATGTTTGTGGTCACTCTGCTTCTGGGTGTTCCGATTGCATATGTACTGGGGCTGGTAGGTGCGGCCGGGCTGATTACCATGGGACCGAATTATTTTCCGGCGGTGGCGCAGAAATTGTTTTCCTCCGCCAATTCTTATAACCTTATGGCGATTCCGATGTTTATCCTGGCCGGGGAACTGATGGGCCTTTCCGGGGACGTGACACGTCTGATGGACTTCTGCCGGGCGCTTGTGGGGAGGGTGAAAGGCGGAATTGCCTATGTCTGCACGATTGTGGGACTGCTTCTTGGAGGAATTCTCGGCATGGCCAATGCGGAGGCGGCCCTTCTTTCCTCAACCATTTATCCGGAAATGAGAAAGGACGGATATGAAGATGACTTTGCAGCCTGTTTTATTGCCTCCGTATCGGTGGTCGGTCCGCTTATCCCGCCGGGGCTCCTGTATGTGATTTATGGTGTTTCCAGCGGTACACCGATTGCCTATCTGTTCGAGGCAGGCGTGGTACCCGGAATTATGGTCGGTCTGGCTCTGGCTCTGGTGATTTTTATCCTGTCGAGGAATCCGGGCCGCAAATGGGTGATTCACGATTGGCAGGGCTGGAGGCATGTATGGAGTAAGCTTAAATCAGCCGCTTTTTCAATTGTGGCGCCTTTTTTAACCTTTGTCAGCATCGCGGCGGGAGTGGCGACGGCGACGGAATCGGCGTCGCTGATTATTATGGTGGTGGCGCTCGTCGGAATCTTTATCTACAAAAAGATTAAACTGAAAGCTTTAATTCCGATGATAATCCGGTCGGCCGTAATGAGCGGAGCGATACTGATTATCGCAGCGATGGCAGGTGTTATGGGCTGGGCTCTGGCGATAGAACAGATACCCACAATCATCTGTAATTTCATGCTTTCCCTGACCGATAACGGACTGATTGCCATGCTGCTCATACAGGTTTTCCTGCTGATGGTCGGGATGTTTATGGACGCATCACCGGCAGTTTTAATTCTGGTGCCGGTGTTCCTGCCAATCATGCAGGCATACGGCTATGATTTTGTTCATTTCGGCCTGCTGATGTGCTTTAACCTGACCATCGGTGTTCTCTCGCCGCCGGTCGGCACCTGCCTTTACACGACGGCAATGGCCACAAAGGTGCCGGTGGATCGGATGGTAAAAGGAATCTGGCCATGGATTGGCGTTCTTGTGGTATGTCTTTTAATATGCACCTACTGCCCGGATCTGGTATTGGCAATCCCGCGCCTGTTGGGTTATACAGGTTAATATAAATATGAACGGAGGTTTAATATGATTCAAAACAATGCGAAAATCAATGACACCTTATCGAAGGAAATCAGAAAGGCGAATGAGACCAGAGGGATGTGGTATTACCAGCTGGTGAAGGCAGCCGGGCGGTACGGTCTGGATGAGGAGGCCTATGCCCGCAGCGCTATCCGCAAATTAGGGAATCTCTACCGAAAGAATTATCCTGATACGGACAGCATTTCCCAGTTTATGGGCGCGTTCATGAATGATCAGACGATAAAGCAATTCCATGCGGAACTGGTCTCGATGACGGATGAAGAGGCCATTGTCCATTTCCATTACTGCCCGATGTGCGGGGCCTGGACAAAGCTCACCGAGGATGAAAAGGAAATCGGCTTAATCTGCGACTGTGCGATGGATGTGGACCGCGGCGTATTTGATTTGTATGATCATATCGGTTTCAAGTTAGAGCGCGCGATCGGAATGGGAGACGGCGTCTGTGAGCTTCATTTTGTAAAAAAGTAAGGGGGAAGTAAGATGATAAAGAATGAACCGAAAAAATATGTGGGTGACTATAATGTGGATGCAGTGCGGGATGCCTATGAAAACCGGGGAAGATGGTATTATTTTCTCGTGAAGGAGGGACTTGAGCAGGGACTTCCCCTGGAGTTTGCCAGGGATGCCATGCATGAGGCAGGATTATTCCTCGGGAAAAGCAGGTTTAACGGAATTGACAATCTGAAGGATTTTGCGGACGAGTTTATGACCTATGGGGTTGAAAAGGTCAACGAAGGAGAGGTTGTGAAGCTTTCGGAGGAAGAATTTGAGGTGGATTTGGGGTATTGTCCGCTGGTCAACGCCTGGCAAAAGCTTGAGCAGGATGAAAAATTTCTGGCGGATATCTGTGACATCTGTATGGAGATGGATCGCGGCATCGCGGAGAGCCTTGGTATGTCCATGGATTTAAAGGCCACGATTGCATCAGGCTGCGGGAAATGTACCATGTGTTTTAAGAAATAAGACCATGAAGGAGCGGCGGAAAAGATGAAAGCATTGCTTGAATGGATCAGGAAAGACATGAAACCGGCTCTTGGGGTAACGGAACCTGCTGCCATAGCTCTGGCCTGTGCGGCCGCCAGAGCTATGACGGAGGAACCGGCAGAATGTCTTCTGGTGAGAGAAAATTCCGGTATCTATAAAAATGCATTTACCTGTGGAATCCCTGGCACGGATAAGATTGGGAATGAATATGCGGCTGCCTTGGGCTGTGTGGCGGGAGATAAGGAAAAAGGCCTTCTGGTGCTGGAGGAGATATCAGATGCAGATGTGGAAGCCGCAAAGCGGTTTATCGAAGACGGAAAGGTGAAGGTAGAAGTCTCACAGATCAGCTCTGAATTGTTTATTTATGCATGTGTCCGGACGGAGCATGACTGCTGTGAAGCTGAGATCAGGGGACAGCATACGAATATATGCCGGCTTGTAAAAAACGGACGGGTGCTTCTGGAAAAAAAGACCCGGGAGCTGGAAGAAACGGCCCGGCCGGGTTCGCTTACGGACTATACAATGGAAGAGTTCTTCAGGTTTGCGAAAGAGACCCCGGTCGAGGACCTTTATTTTATCAGGGAGGCGTACAGGGTGAACCTGGAGCTTGCTAAAGCAGCGCTCACCTCCGAGCGGTGTACGCTGACTAAAAGTCTTCTGGCCTTTAACGGGGGGACGGATGTTTCCGGCGATTTAAGAGCGACAGCCCGTTTCTTTGCAGGAGCGGCCTCTGAAGCGCGGGTTCTGGGCCTTGATAAGCCGGCGATGAGCATTACAGGAAGCGGGAATCATGGGATCATCTGTACGATGCCTTTGTATGCAATGTACCGGGTGGAACAGCATTCCGAGGAAAGCCTGCTGCGGGCTACGGTTTTGAGCTATCTGATTACAATGTATATGAAGGAATACTCCGGGAAACTATCTGCTTTCTGCGGATGTGCAGTTGCAGCCGGAACGGGAATGGCCTGCGCTATGACGTTTATGAGAGGAGGCGGTTTCGAAGAGGTTCTGGCGACACTTAACAATATGGCGGCATCCATTGTGGGAATGATCTGTACCGGAGGCAATCATGCCTGCTGTATGAAGGTTCTGGCGGCAGTGGATACGGCTGTGACATCGACGGAACTGGCACTGTCAGGAAAATGCATCTCCCCGGAGCATGGCGTGGCGGATGTATGTCCGGAGAAAACAATGCAGAATATCGGACTGATAGCGTATCCGGGCATGACAGAGACGGAACGTGTAATTTTAGAAATAATGCAGAATAAGAAGGGGGGAGCCAAAGGACATGAAGAAACTGATTAATAATCCGGACCGGGTAGTCACAGAGATGCTGCAGGGACTGTGTGAGGCAGAACCGGAGCTTGTCTATGCCGGGGAAGGAATCGAGGTTGTCAGCAGAAGGGAAAAAACACCGGGCAAGGTAGGCCTGGTCAGCGGAGGCGGCAGCGGTCATGAGCCGGCACATGCCGGCTATGTGGGAAAAGGAATGCTGGATGCAGCGGTGGCCGGGAATGTTTTCGCATCGCCAAGCCCCGACCGGATTCTGGAAGGAATTCATGCGGCGGACGGCGGAGCCGGTGTCCTTCTGATTATAAAAAATTATTCGGGTGATATAATGAACTTCCAGATGGCGGCAGAGCTGGCGCAGATGGAGGGCATCCGGACAGAATGCGTGGTGGTGAAGGACGACGTTGCGGTTCCGGACAGCACCTATTCTGCCGGGCGCCGGGGAATAGCCGGGACTGTGCTGGTTCACAAAATTGCCGGAGCAGCCGCAGAGTCGGGAAAGAATCTGGACGAGGTCAAAAGGATTGCCGAAAAGGTGATTGTAAATCTCCGGTCAATGGGGATGGCGATGTCACCCTGTATCCTGCCGGCGGTGGGAAAACCGGGCTTTTCCCTGGGAGAGACAGAGGTGGAAATCGGCATGGGCATCCACGGGGAACCGGGAATCTGCCGGGAGGACCTGACACCGGCCGCAGAGACGGCAAAGACGCTTCTGTCCCGGATTCTGGAGGATTTTGACTACAGCAAAAGTGAGACGGCCATGCTGGTGAACGGTCTCGGAGGAACGCCGCTTATGGAACTGTATATAATGAGCCGGGAGCTTACACGGATCCTCAGGGAAAAAGGCATTACCGCAGTCCGCACCATAGTGGGAAATTATATGACATCACTTGAGATGGCCGGCTGTTCGGTCACACTTTTGAAGCTGGATGAGGAACTGAAGGCGCTTCTGGCGGCGCCGGCCGATACACCGGCTTTTAAATGCTGAGACGGGGGGGCGGAAAGATGATTATAACATCGGATGATTATGTGGCTTACCTGAACCGGGCGGCGGCGGTAATACGCGACAGCAAGGATTATATCAGCGGCCTGGACGCGGCAACAGGGGACGGGGATCACTGGGCAAACCTTAATCTGGGTTTTGAGGCGATCATTCTGGCCGGGGAAAAATTAAGGAAACTTCCAATAGATGAAGTGTTCAAACAGATTGGCATGCTGATGATGAGCCGGGTTGGAGGAAGCTCGGGCATTCTTTACGGAGGCGCGTACCTGGCGGCGGCTAAAGCTGTGGCGGGGAGGGAATCACTGGATGCAAAAGGGCTCTGTCTGGCGCTCTCGGCCATGGTGGAGGATATGATGAGCCGCGGAAAAGCGGAGCCGGGATTTAAGACCATGATCGATTCCCTGTATCCGGCCGTGGAGGCATTCAGGCTTGCACTGGATGCAGGGGAAAATGACAGGACGGTACTTGAGCGTGTCAAAAATGCAGCAAAAGACGGGGCAGAGAGTACGAGGCAGATGGAAGCCAGAAAAGGCCGGGCCAGCTATATGCTTTCAAAAGGACAGGGGCATCTGGATCCGGGGGCGGTCACCATGTCCTACCAGCTCTGTTGTCTTTGTGACTATTTGACGGAACAGTAAGAAAAGCTTTGCGGCGTGTCATACACAGTCTTTTGAAAAAATCCCGAGTCATACATTATTTAAGCGCTGTATAAATTATAGTAACACGTTTTATGCAGGTGCGGCCATGCAGCAGTTTATAGTGGAAGTGATGAATTCATTCGGATACATCGGGATATTTTTACTGATTCTGGTAGAAAATCTGTTTCCTCCGATCCCCTCGGAGGTGATTCTGACATTTGGCGGTTTTATGACTACTTATACGGCAATGAATGTTCCCGGCGTTATTGCGGCATCGACGGCAGGTTCGGTGTTCGGAGCCGTGATTCTTTATTATGCCGGCCGTCTGATACCGAAGGATGTTCTGAAAAATTTGCTGGAAGGAAAAGTTGGAAAACGCCTTCATTTTGAAACGGAGGATGTACACGACGCGGAGGGCTGGTTTGACAACAAGGGTAAAAGCACTGTTTTCTTCTGCCGCTGCGTACCGATTATCAGAAGTCTGATATCGATACCGGCCGGCATGGCCAGGATGAAGATGGTTCCGTTCCTGATCCTGACTTTTGCCGGGAGCCTTGTGTGGAATACGGTTCTGGTGACGGCCGGAGCCGCCGCCGGCGCGTCTTGGGGGAAGATTCTGGATGTGCTGAATACATATTCTAATATTACGGTGATTGTTGTGGGGATTGCCGCACTGATTGGCAGTACGGTTTATTTCAGCAGAAGGAAAGAAGAGGAGCATTAGTCTGAACCAATGTTATTTAGTTAGGCAGGTGAGGACGCCGCCGGAACGGACCATGTCCGGTGCCACGAAAACATCTGCCTGAGTCTTCCGTCCCTGGCGAAAATCTGCCCCGGGGAAGTAGGCGGAATCAATTGCGGAGGGGACATGGGAGTCCGCCGGTGCTTAGCGAGGTTCCTCACGAGCTTAGCACTGTTGCGCACTCCAAAGAGTGCAAACGGTCCCCGCAGCAATTCATTCCGGCCGGATTCCCCCCTCACGACAACCTCCAACCGGGGACGGAAGACTCAGCCATCCCCCTCACCACGCCGGACATGGTCCGTTTCGGACGCGTCCTCCACACCTCAGTTAAATCTCCAATCATGATGACTCGGGGAATAAACCGCGCAAAATTGGGAACGTTTTTAATATGGAAAAATTAGATCCCAGATTGGCGGCAATCATATTTTTGTTATATATACGGTATCTTCCAGGTATGCTGTGGGAGAGAATGAGAGTTTTGCATATTCGCGATAAAAAGAAAGAAAATGAGGACAGCGGTAATTTTTTTGATGGAAGACGGTAATCGGTGCGCGGAGCGTGCTGGTTACCGTTAAAGTCTGTCAATGGTTATATAATAATTTGTATAACTCTTTTCAATTTAAGCAGGAATGTGGATGAATCCTGAGCCTTCCTGTATAATTTTCCTATATGGACCGGTATGCCGCGGGCAGTCCGGCTGGCGGGAAAACGATACGTTTTCTACGAATAAAAGCGGAGGGTACAGGAATGAATTCATTTGAAAATGCGGTAAATGCTACATACTTGATTGTCCGGTGCGGTAAGCAGCGGTACGGAATACCTCTAAAAAACGTTGTGCATGTCATCCCGGTGCAGAAAATCAGAAAAGCGCCGGAGCTGCCGGCTTATGTGCTTGGAAAAACAATTCATGAGGGAGCTTCCGTCCCGGTAATTGACTTACGGCTCAGGATGAATGTTGAGGCGGCGCCGTTTGACGATGATACCTGCATTGTGATTCTGCATGTACAGGGGGAAAATGCAGGTCTGCTTGTAGATTCGTCAGAAGATATACGGGAGCTTACAAAAAAAGATAAGGGCCCGGAGGAAGTGTCCGGTTCCGGACTGATACTCTGTAATTATCTCAAAGAGGGAGTGGAGATTGCAGTTCTCGATGTGAAGAAGGCAATCGAGATGTAATAGTGCGTTTGAGTAACAGTTCAGCCATGATGTATTCCGCGAGGTGTTTTCGTTGTTTTTTGCGAAAATCCCGAGTTGTGCGGCGCGAAACGGCGTTATTTTGCCGTTTCTGTGCATCATTTGTTACGGTTTAGCCGAAGGCTGAACTGTAACGTGTTTGAAGATTGAATAAGGGATTTTATTGACAAGCGGATGGGCAGGAATTATAGTTGGATTAAGTTGCATTCGGATAAGAACATTTGGAATGTTTTTATCCGATTATCAGAATCCATTTTCAGAAAAGAGACTGCCATGAATCATAACACTCAAATTAACACCCGAATCAAACTTGAAAATATTGTCATTCTTTTTATTGTGCTGGCATCGCTGGCTCTGCTGATTCTAAGTTTTCTGCCCTCCCTGCCGGTCTCGGCGGCTGTACGCGTTTCCCTTGAGATGGGAAAAATGGTGCAGAGGGCCTTTTCCATTGTCCTTCTTGCAGTATCCCTGCAGCTGATGAAGCGCAGGAGGGCGGCGTGGTACATAACCATATTCATACTGCTTTTAAATTTTATCCGAGGCTTTTCCGAGTTCCGCCATCCGGCCCGTCTTGTGATTATGGCCGTCGATTTGGTTCTGTTTATCATATTTGTCTGTTTCAGGGAGGATTTCTGCTGTCCTTCCTCAAAACGCTCGAAAAAGGCGGCCGCCGTGTTTCTGCTCCTGTCCCTGGCAGGCATTGCAGCCAATGCGGGGCTTAGCTATCATTATATGAAATTGGGATCCCCGGATAACGCAGGTTCCCTCTGGGACAGCCTGGTGAGCGGTACCGGAATGATTTTTGGAATGGGAGACGGTCTGCAGGGAATGTACGGCAAAACAAAATATGAGATGGCAATTTTCTGGTTCAGCTGGGGATGCATCCTGGCGGCCGTCACCTATGCGGCCAAACCGTGGTTCCAGTCACGCAGAAGCGGAAAATCAGATATCCAGCATGCCAGGACACTCCTTGGCCTGTACAGCCAGAATCCCTGTTCCTATCTGGCTTTGGAGGATGATAAATATCTTTACTTTGGCTCCGGGAGGGATGGCGTGATCCCATATGGTACGGTTGGGGAGACGGTCATCGTGAATGGGGATCCCGTATGCGCAGATGAAGACTTCCCTGCTCTTTTAGAAGAATTTAAGGAGTTCTGCCAAAAGAGCGCCCATAAGCTGTTCTTTCTCAGCGTAACGGACCATTTTCTGGAGGAATACAGGAAACAGGGATTTGGCTGCGTAAAATGCGGTGAGGAAGCCAGATTCCGGCTTTCCGAATATGAGCTGAGCGGAAAAAAGGGCGCAAAGATGCGCATGAATCTTAACCACGCTGCAAAAGCCGGTGTTACGGTACAGGAATACAGGGTGCTGGAACAGAGGGATCCGGTAATTGAACAGGAATTTGAGCGGATTACACAGGAATGGCTGCAGGAGAAGAAAAGCTCCCTGCTGAAATTTACGCTGGGGTCGGTGGGTCTTGATGAGCCCATGGATAAGCGGTATTTTTATGCATTGGATGCTTCCGGGAAGATGGCTGCCTTTATTGTATTTGTCCCGTTTTTAGGAAAAAAAGGATATATGGCAGATGTGACAAGACATGGAAAAGAGGCGCCCGGCGGTGTGATGGAAACAATCATCTATCAGGCATTTCAGATTTTTTGCCAGGAGGGTGTGGAATACGGAAGCCTGGGAGTGGCGCCGCTGGCCGGGCTTGAGGAGAACAGTTCCAACATGGTGGAGAGGCTGCTGCGGTTCGTATACGATCATCTGAATGACTGTTATGGTTTCCGGGATTTATACAGGGCCAAGGAAAAGTACAGTCCCACCGAATGGGTTCCTTCCTATTACGTATATCTTCCAAGGATTCCGACTCCGGATATGTTCTATGCGGTTGCAAGAATACAGAATCCCCGTGGGATGTGGGATTACGCCGTTGCGTTCGTGAAGGGGAGGTTTAAGAAAAAAGAGGCACATCAATGAGCAAGGTTATTTAGAAAATTTTCATATAATGCAAAACCTGAAGTGATTTCCCCGGCGGAAGCGTTTTAAGGAGTGAGGGAGAAGGAAGAGGCGGGCAGAAGGAAAGGAGAGCTTTATATGGGATGTCTGGGCAATATATTATGGTTTCTTTTCGGCGGCGCCATCAGCGGCTTAAGCTGGTGTCTGACGGGCTGCCTCTGGTGCATTACGATCGTCGGGATTCCGGTAGGCGTGCAGTGTTTTAAGCTGGCATCACTCAGCTTCTTTCCCTTCGGGAAGGAAGTGATCTACGGCGGAGGCGCCGGCTCACTCATATTGAATATTATCTGGCTTGTGGTGTCGGGCCTGCCGCTGGCGCTGGAACATCTTGCAATCGGGATTGTTTTATGTGTCACCATAATCGGGATCCCGTTTGGGATGCAGCAGTTTAAGCTGGCGAAATTGGCTTTGATGCCTTTTGGGACAGAGCTTCATTAGTAAATGAAAAGCAGGCAGATTACGGGGCAGAATCAGGGGCGCGTAATTTACCGGGATAACAGGGATCGGGGCAGAGAAATTTGCTCCGGTCCCTATTGCGATCCTCCGCGAAGCGTGCAGGTTATCGTTTAACAGGAAAAATTTCCTGTTAAAAAAAATGCCGTAAAATCAGGGATTTCCCCGTTCTTACGGCATTTCTCAATATATAACAATAATGCGTCTGATAGGAATCGAACCTACGCCTCAGGCTCCGGAGGCCGGCGCTCTATCCACTGAGCTACAGACGCATCTCCATTATTCTACTATATTTTATTTGTCTTGGCAAGGTCTTTTCAATAAGTTTTATTGCTTTTTATTATGGATTTTGCTAGAATAGAGCAGAACAATGCAAGTGAAAAACACAGTCCGGCCTTTACTCAGACAGCGGATAAAGCCCCGGGGAAACGGACGGATAGGTGATAGATTGGATAGATTGCTCCGTGCTGCGGTCAACCAAACGGAGCGGAGCAAAGCAGATAACCAAGAAGCAGATAAGCAGATAGGTTCCCGCCCCGCAGGCGGCGGATACAGGAGGATACGGGATGGGAAGAAGCAGGAGAAAGCAGCCCGACGGGCCAAAGAAGCCTGAGAACTCTGACCAGTCTGTGAAAATAAACAGCGCGGACGAGAGGGATACGGACGAGAGGAACAAGCCTGATGCCGGGAAGAATGCAGACGCAGGTAAGAGTGCGGATGCAGGTAAGAGTGCGGACGTGGGGAAGAATGCGGATGCCGGGAAGGTAGTTCAGGAAATAGAAAAAACAATAGAGGAAATTGACCGGATAAGGACGGCGTCTGTTTCGAGGAAAAAGGAGCAGACAGAGCCGAACAAGAAGGAAACACCGATTCAAGCTGAGACGCCGCCGAAAACGGTTCCGGCTAAAGAAAAGCCGAGGAGCAGAAAAGCGCCGAAAGAACAAAGTCAGATATCGAAGGGCCAGAGCCAGGTGCCGGAGCCGGGGGAAATGAAGGCTTCCGCAAAAGAACCGGAATCCGTCCGCCGGCCGGAAGATAAAGAAAAGCGTTCCAGAAGGCAGGGACAGGCCGCCCCGCAGGCCAAGCCGGAGCAGAATAAGGCGTCCAGGGGAAAACAATCTGTCTCAGACAATGAGCTGCGCCGTTATATGCTGCTGCTCAGCATCCCTCTGATTGCTCTGATCCTGGTGATTGTAGTGCTGGTATCGGGCCGGTTCAGGGATAACACCACGCAGCTTCCGGCCGCCACCACGAAACACGGCGTGGATACGGTCCCGGAAAATGCCGGGATACCGGTTATAGAGCCGGATACGAAAGAGTATTTCCATGACTTTGGAGGCAGTATTCTGTCGCAGGATACGGTTCCCGGAATTAACTGGTTAATGGAACAGTACTTCCTGTCAATTTCCGAATGTGATATGGACACGTTTTTACATCTGTTTACTTCCGGAGATACCAGTGAAGAGGAGCGGTACCGCCAGGAATTTGAAAAACAGAAACAGTATATAGAGAGCTACCAGAACATTTCCTGTTATACAACGCCGGGACTGGAAGAGAACACCTACGCGGCGTACGTTTATTATGAGATAAAATATGCGGGAGTTGAGACTCCGGCCCCAAGTCTTGTCCAGGTCTATGCGGTAGGCGCAGATGACGGCACGTATAAGATTTATGATCAGCAGGTATCGCCGGAGCTTTCAGACTATCTGGAGCAGCTTTCCAGAAATGAGGACGTCAGACTGCTGATTTCCCAAGTGGATCAGCAGATAGAGGAAGCAATGGCGGCGGACCCTGCCCTGAATGAGCGCATTTTATATATGAAGCAGGGCCCTGACTATATGCATGAGGAAGATAACCTGGAGACCGGAGCAGGAGAGAACCAGGAAAGTCAGGAAACTCAGGAAAACAGAGTACAATAAGAATATTTCATAAAATAGAAAAAGAAGAGGCAATAAAATGGATGTAAAAGATTTTTACTATGATTTACCGGAGGAGCTGATCGCCCAGGATCCGCTGGAGGACCGTTCTTCCTCACGTCTTCTGGTGCTTAATAAGGACACGGGGGAAATACAGCACAAAGTATTCCGGGATATTCTGTCGTATCTGAGAAAAGGGGACTGTCTGGTCATCAATGACACAAAGGTAATTCCGGCCCGTCTGATTGGAAGCAAAGAGGGGACCGATGCGAAAATAGAAGTCCTGCTTTTAAAACGCAGGGAAAATGATATCTGGGAGACGCTTGTCAAACCTGGAAAAAAAGCAAAAATCGGTACGGTAATCAATTTCGGGGAAGGTCTTTTAAAAGGCACAGTGGTAGACGTGGTAGAGGAAGGCAACAGGCTGATTCAATTTTCCTACAAAGGAATATTCGAGGAGATTCTGGACGAGCTTGGACAGATGCCACTGCCGCCATATATCACACACCAGCTGCAGGATAAAAACCGTTATCAGACCGTATATGCAAAACATGAGGGCTCCGCGGCCGCCCCGACGGCAGGGCTGCATTTCACAAACGAACTTTTGGGGAAGATCGCGGAAAAAGGGATAGAGATCGCCCATGTGACCCTCCATGTCGGCCTCGGCACCTTCCGCCCGGTGAAAGTAGATAATGTGCTGGAGCATCATATGCATTCCGAATTTTATATTGTGGAGGAAGAAGAGGCCCGTAAAATTAATGATACGAAGAAAAAAGGGGGGCGTGTCATCTGCGTGGGAACTACAAGCTGCCGGACCCTGGAATCAGCCGCAGGGGAGGATGGAATCCTGAAAGCGGGAAGCGGCTGGACCGATATCTTTATTTATCCGGGATACCGTTTTAAGATTCTGGACTGTCTGATTACCAACTTCCATCTGCCGGAATCCACGCTTGTGATGCTGGTTTCCACACTGGCAGGCCGCGAACACGTGCTGAAAGCCTATGAGGAAGCAATAAAGGAGAGGTACCGTTTCTTCAGCTTCGGGGATGCAATGTTTATTGCATCAAAGCCGGAACAAGATTAGAACGTTGGGAAAAGTGAACGGGGACATCGGGAACGGTGTTCCCGTTTTGACAGATTCCGGGAAGGAGGCAGCATGGATTTCAAGTACCTGCTGGATACGGAGGAATATGATTTTATAAGGAACAATGAACGCCTTGGCCGGCATGTGATCCTGCTGGCGATGGGAGGAAGCTACTCCTACGGCACCAACAATGCGGACAGTGACATCGATATCCGGGGAATCACATTAAACAGAAAATCAGATCTGATAGGGATGACACAGTTTGAGCAGTATGTGGATGATAAGACCGATACGGTTATTTACGCCTTCAACAAGATGATCAGCCTGCTGCTCAGCTGCAATCCAAATACCTGTGAGCTTCTGGGGATTGAAGAGGGGAAATACCTGTATTTGAATGACATAGGCAGAGAGCTTATAAAGCGCAGGGGGATGTTCCTTTCCAAAAAAGCGATTCAGTCCTTCGGCGGTTACGCGGATCAGCAGCTTCGCAGGCTCCAGAACGCCCTGGCCAGGGATTCCTACGGTCAGAGCGAGAAGGAACGCCATATTTTAGGTTCCGTAAACAGGGCCATGCATACCTTTAAATCGCGATATACAAGGTTTGAGGAGGGCAGTATCCGCCTGTATATCGATCAGTCGGAGCGGCCGGATATGGATACGGAAATTTACATGGATGCCTCACTGACCCATTATCCACTGAGGGATTACAAAGGGCTGTGGGCGGAGATGAACAATATTGTCAAGGAATACCAATACCTTGGAAAACGAAACAGGAAGAAGGATGACAATCATCTGAACAAGCACGCGATGCATCTGCTGCGCCTCTTTATGATGGCTCTCGATATTCTGGAAAAGGGAGAAATCAATACATACCGCGGAGCGGACCTTCCATTGCTGTTGAGCGTGCGAAACGGGGAATACCAGAGGGAAGACGGAACCTACCGGGATGAATTCTATGAGATTCTGGCAGACTATGAGAAGCGTCTTGATTATGCCGCAAAACATACGATGCTCCCCGACGAACCGGATTACAGGGCGGTGGAGGAATTCGTCATGGAAGTGAATGAAAAGGTGGTCAGAGATGAAATATAAAGACTTTGAGGGGACAATTCAGGCGCTGGTGGACAGGAAGCTGGACGAGATAGAAGAAATGGAGGGGGTGAAAATCCTGCATGCGGTCGAATCGGGCAGCAGGGCCTGGGGCTTTGCCTCCCCCGACAGTGATTATGATGTCAGGTTTGTATATGTAAGGCCAGAACAGTATTATCTGAGACTGGATGAGAAAAAGGATTTTATCAACTGGGAGCTGGATGAGACGCTGGATATCAACGGCTGGGATTTATCGAAGACGCTGCAGCATTTCCATAAATCGAATGCGTCCCTGTATGAGTGGGGCAATTCACCGGTTGTATACAGGACGACGCCGGAATGGGGGGAAATCAAGGAGGTTTCAGAGCGCTTTTTTTCCTGCAAAGCCGGCATGTACCACTATTATGGAACTGCCAGAAAGAATTTTATCGAATATCTTCAGGGGGAGGATGTAAAATATAAAAAATATTTCTATGTCCTTCGTCCGATTCTCGCCTGCAAATGGATTGAAGAGCGGCTCTGTCCGCCTCCGGTCCTGTTCTCGGAGCTTATGGGTTCGGTCCTGGAGGAAGAGATGAAGCCGGCGGTGGACAGACTGATAGAGCTCAAGGTAAAAACACCGGAGTCGGCGGCCGGAAGAAAAATAGAAGAGCTGAATGGATATATTGCAGAAAAACTGGATGAATTCAAGGCGAAAACCGCCGCGATGCCGGATGACAGAAAAGAGGGCTGGGATGAGCTTAACAGCCTGTTTATCAGGATGGCGGGGAAAGCCGCGGACGGGGGAGCGTTTGAAAAATATGAATGACAATGCAAAGACAGATAACGGGATCCGTTTGAATAAATATCTGAGCGAGTCGGGGATCTGCTCCCGGCGGGAAGCGGACCGCCTGATTGAAGACGGGAAAGTAACGGTGGACGGCAGGACGGCATCCATGGGGATGAAAGTTTTCACGTCACAGGAAATTACAGTGAACGGAAAAAGGGTGGAAGGGAAAGAACGGCCGGTTCTTCTTGCCGTTAATAAGCCGAGAGGCATTGTCTGTACCACCTCGGACAAGGACAGGGCGGAAAATATCGTGGAATTTCTCAAGTATCCGGTCCGCATTTATCCGGTCGGCCGTCTTGACAAAGACTCGGAGGGCCTGCTTTTGATGACCAACCAGGGAGAGCTGGTGAACCGGATCCTAAGGGGCAGATACGGCCATGAAAAGGAATATCTCGTTACGGTGGACCGGCCGGTAACGGAAGCTTTTATCCGACAGATGCGAAACGGCGTGGAGATTCTTGGTACCCGCACGAAACCGTGTGAGGCTGAGATTACGGGAGAACGTTCATTTTGCATTATTCTGACCCAGGGACTGAACCGCCAGATACGGAGGATGTGCGAAGCTCTCGGGTATCAGGTGAAAACTTTGAAACGGGTCCGTATTATGAATGTGAAACTGGGTAATTTAAAAACAGGACAATACCGGGAGTTAACGCCCGCGGAATGGGAAGAACTGCAGAGGACATTATTTATCTAACCGAAATCAACAAATAAAGCGAGGCACATTTTATGGCAGAACAGACTTCAGCAATTGAAAATAAAACAGCAAGAATCCGGGAACTGGTAGATACACTTTCGGCAGCAGGGCGGGCCTATTACCAGGAGAGCCGTGAGATAATGAGCAACTTCGAGTATGACAGGCTCTATGACGAGCTGGCGGAACTGGAAAAGGAAACGGGGATTGTCTTTGCAGGCAGTCCGACTCAGAATGTCGGTTATGAGGTTATGAGTTCCCTGCCAAAGGAGCGCCACGAAAAACCGATGCTTTCCCTGAACAAGACAAAGAGTGTGGAAGAGCTGCAGGAATGGCTTGGCGATCAGAAGGGACTTCTTTCCTGGAAGATGGACGGCCTGACCATTGTGCTGACCTATGAGGGAGGAACTCTGGCAAAGGCGGTGACGAGGGGCAGCGGGGAAATCGGGGAGGTTATCACAAATAACGCCAAAGTTTTTGCCAATGTGCCGCTCAACATCGGATTTACAGGCCAGCTCATTTTGAGGGGAGAGGCAGTCATCCGCTACTCAGATTTTGAAAAAATCAATGCACAGATTGAGGATGTGGACGCAAAGTATAAAAATCCCCGGAACCTTTGCAGCGGTTCCGTACGTCAGTTAAATAATGAAATCACGGCCCGGAGGAACGTCCGCTTTTATGCGTTCAGCCTGGTAATGGCGGACGGCGTGGATTTTGGGAATTCCAGAAAAAAACAGTTTGAATGGCTGTGTTCCCAGGGATTTGAGGTGGTTGACTATAAAGAGGTTACAAGAGATACCCTGCCCGGGAAGGTGCAGGAATTTTCAGATGCGGTCTCCGGCAACGACATACCCTCCGACGGCCTGGTGCTGCTCTATGACGATATAGAATACGGCCAGTCGCTGGGCAGGACGGCAAAGTTTCCCAGGGATTCAATTGCGTTTAAATGGATGGACGAGATACAGGAGACGACGCTTTCCTATATTGAATGGAGCGCATCACGTACCGGTCTTATCAACCCCGTAGCCGTATTCGAGCCGGTCGAGCTGGAGGGAACGACGGTCAGCCGGGCCAGCGTTCACAATTTAAGTATCATGGAGGCGCTGGAGCTGGGAGTGGGAGATAAGATCACCGTTTACAAGGCCAATATGATTATCCCCCAGATTGCGGAAAACCTGACTAAGAGCGGAGTGAAAGACATACCAAAACACTGCCCCGTCTGCGGGGCGGACACGGAAATCAGACAAATTAACGATGTAAAATCTCTGTACTGCACAAATCCGGATTGTCAGGCAAAGAAGATAAAGAGCTTTACGCTCTTTGCCAGCCGTGACGCACTGAATATCGGCGGCCTTTCCGAGGCGACGCTGGAGAAGATGATCGGCGTCGGCTTTATCCATGAATATGCCGATATATTCCATCTCGACCGGTATGAGCAGGAAATCGTGACCATGGATGGCTTCGGTCAGAAGTCCTATGACAATCTGATTGCATCCGTAAAAAAGGCCTCCGAAACAACCCTGCCCCGTGTCGTATACAGTCTTGGAATCTCCGGCATCGGACTTGCCAATGCAAAGATGCTGTGCCGCCGGTTTAAAAATGATTTTGCGGCGATGAGAAAGGCCAAGAAAGAAGAGCTGGTGGCTGTCGATGGAATTGGTGATGTGCTGGCAGATGCCTGGATCGACTTTTTCAGCAGTGAGAAGAATAATGAGATAGTGGATCATCTTCTGGATGAGCTGACTATCGAGGAGACGGCAGAAGAAGAGGAGGCGGAAGGCGTATTCGACGGCATTTCCTTTGTCATCACCGGTTCGGTGGAACACTTTAAAAACCGCAAGGAGATTCAGGAGATTATCGAACAGAAGGGCGGTAAGGTGACCGGGAGCGTGACGGCTAAAACAAATTATCTGATTAACAATGATACGGCGTCCTCTTCATCAAAAAATAAAAAGGCGAAGGAACTTGGAATTCCGATCATTTCGGAACAGGAATTTATTGAGATGGCAGATCTTACAATGGAGTAGAAATATATGTATAAAGCGCTCGTTTTTGATTTTGATTTTACCCTGGGCGATTCGGCGGCCGGTATTGCGGCCAGCATTAATTATGCCCTTGGACGGCTTGGATATCCGGAGAAGGAGATGGAAGCGATCAAAAAGACCATCGGTCTTTCGTTAAAAAATACGTTTACCGCATTAACACAAAATGAAGATGAGCGGGAAGCGCACCTGTTTGCCGGATATTTCAGGGAAAAAGCAGATGAGGTCATGACGGCAGGCACGAAGCTGTATCAGCCCGTTAAGAAGGTTTTTGCAGACTTAAGGGAACAGGGATGTAAGGTTGGTATCGTTACAACTAAATATCATTACAGAATCGATCAGATACTGGACAAATTCGGTATCAGCTCTGCGGTTGATATCATTGTGGGCGCCGAGGATGTAAAAATAGAGAAGCCGGATCCCGAGGGACTGCTTATTGCGGCCGGATATTTTGGCGTGGGGAAGGAACATGTGCTGTATGTCGGTGACAGTACGGTCGATGCAAAGACAGCGGAAAACGCGAAGATTGATTTTGCCGCTGTGCTGACGGGAGCCACCACTGCCGCGGAACTTGAGCAGTTTTCCCATGTCTGTATTGCAGAGGATTTATATGGCGTTTATCAATTTGCATGCCTGTGAGCATCTGTGTCCGGAACAGATAATCTTATAGGGCCGGAGAAAAGGAAGCAAATGGGCAGAACGGCTGCCTGTCTGTTCCTTTTCTCCGGCCTTGTCATGGCCTTTTATCGTGTCAATTAAATGGAGTGGTACAGGCGGGTGAAAATATCCACATGCATCTGTTCATCGGCGGCAATTCTGCGCAGATTATCACATACGTTCACATCTTTAATCCAGGCGGTCTGGTTCATATACTTTTTGACTGCGGCCTCTTCCCCCTCTATTGCCTGGCTGAGAATGATACGGAGACTGGCCTTTGATACAGGGCACCCGTAAGCCGGGGGCTGAATATGCGGATAGTGCAGACAGGCCGGACTCCAGTATATGTATCTGCCGTTTCGCGGATGACGGCTCCAGAGACGGGGATTTTCGCCCAATTGCATTGCAAGCTCTGCAAAAATCTGCATGTGATGCATTTCCACAATACCGATGAAATGAAACGCATCGCTGATCTCCCTGTGTCCCATCGTGATCAGATTATTATAAAAATATAGTCCCACCGCAGACATTTCCGAATTTTGGCTGGCCATGTTATCAAGCATCGCCATGCCATACTGACGGTTTTGTCCGGCAGCTTTGATGGGAGGATATGGAGTAGCGGCCTGATATGCAATCGAATATGCATTGGAATCCGGGGATTCGGCACAGGGAGGCAGGCACTGGTTTTCCTGCCTGTTGCGGGTCAGAGCGGCGGTCTGGATATTCTGCAGGATAACCGTTTTCTCAGCGGAATTTTCCCTGTCCGCAGGCCCGGCCGTTTCAGACCTGACCGTTTCATCGCGGGTAGCCCTGGCTGCCTCAGGCCTGGCTGTCTCAGCTCTGGGTGCCTCAGGCCTGGCCGTTTCAGCTCTGACAGTTTCAATTCCGGCTGTTCCAGATCCGGCTGAACCAGTACCGGCCGCTTCATTTGCTGTTTTTTTGCTGCCGGATCCGGGGGCCGAAGGAATAACGGGCTCCTGCCTCGCATTCCGGTTCTCACAGGAAGCGTCGGGCCAGACTCCGGGCAGAGATTCATCCCTGTAGTGCTGCGCGGCTGCCTGCCGGTTGAAGGAACGGTTCATTGGATAGCTTTGCTGGTGATTTTGCTTGCTGTTTGTATGTCTGTTCTGTGGATAAACTGATTGGGCGCTTACAGATATATCGGGCTGGGGCGGCAGACTGAACTGTCCCGACTGCTGGATAACCTGACGCGCACTCTTTTCAGAAATGGGTTCATTCATGGAATCAAATCCTTTTTTGTCCTGTTCTCTATCTATTTTATGAACCGGACTGGCAATTATGTTTAAAATATGATATGATACTAGACACGACTTTTTGGTGAAAGAGGTGGGCATATGCCAATTAAAATTCAGAAGGATCTTCCGGCCAAGGTAATCCTGGAATCTGAGAATATATTTGTGATGGACGAAGAGAGGGCCATGAGCCAGGATATACGTCCTCTTGAAATTTTGATTATGAATCTGATGCCGGTGAAGGAGGATACGGAGACGCAGCTTCTGCGCGCGCTGTCGAACACTCCGCTTCAGGTGGACTGTACATTTCTGATGCTGGAATCCCATGTATCAAAGAATACGTCGGCCAGCCATTTGAATAAGTTTTATATCACATTTGATGAGGTCAGGAAGAAGAAATTTGACGGTATGATTATTACCGGCGCTCCGGTAGAGAACATGGAGTATGAGGAGATTCATTACTGGGATGAGCTTATTAAGATTATGGAGTGGAGCAAAACCCATGTGACATCGACTTTACATATCTGCTGGGGAGCCCAGGCAGGTTTGTATTATCATTATGGAATCCCCAAATACCCGAGGAAAAAGAAACTTTCGGGCGTCTACCGTCATAAGGTGCTGGACCGCAAGGTGCCCCTTGTGAGGAGCCTGGACGATTATTTTTACTGTCCTCATTCCAGACATACGGAGGTCAGGGAAGAAGACATCAGAAAACACGATGAACTGGTGATTCTTGCTAAATCAGAGGAGGCCGGCGTGTTCCTCGTGATGAGCAGGGATGGAAAACAGATATTTATGCAGGGGCATCCGGAGTATGACAGGATGACGCTCAATAATGAATACCACCGCGATTTGAAAAAGGGCATGAACCCTGAGGTTCCGTGCAATTACTACGAGGACAATGATCCGTTTTCACCTCCGGTGCTGAACTGGAGAAATATGTCGAATACGCTGTATACAAACTGGCTTAATTTCTACGTTTACCAGACTACGCCGTATCTGCTGGAAGAGGAAGAGTAGGAAGTCCTTTAAACGTTTGCAGAATCAAGAGGAGTGGGTGAATTTAGAGGATTTATCCATGTTTGGAATGGTGGCATAAGTGGGCATGATTTAGCATGATTTGGATCAGGATTGGTATGAAATTAGTTTCAAACACGGTAAAATTGTGCCAAAAAATAATAATTTGGGAAATGTGTAATTTCAAATTAATATTCCGACATCTGAATAAGTCTATGAGTATGCAGACCAAAACATATTCGTAGGCTTATTTTAGTGTCTAAATTGTCACACAGAAGAACCATGGAGTGGCATAAAACTGCTCCACGGCATTCTGGTGCGTCTCAGCGGTATTGGCAGTACCTATGAACGTCTTACATGGGAACTGAACAATGGGGCATGGCATGTATTTGGTGCTGACGGATATGCTAAGAGCGGGCTGGTTTTTGCCCCGGCTCTGGGCGGATATTTCTACATAGACATCAACACCGGTATGAAGACAGGCTGGCAGCTGATTGATGGAAAATGGTATTACTCCAACCCGATTTCTGATAGTAAACGGGGAATTATGTTTACAGATGCCTGGATAGACGGGGGTATGTAGACAAAAACAACATCTGGAACGGGGAAGCAAAAATGAACTGACAGGGCTTGATGTGCCTTGCTTTTTGCTGTAGTGGTAGCTTGCTGAGGATAAATATGGTATCATTAAAATAGTATGAGCTAAATGAAGTAGCAGGAGATTAACATGGAAAATACTATCAAAGAAAAAGAGTATGAGAAATTAGTGAAGAGGATAGAATTTTTTGATTCTATGAGAAATACCTTGTTAACATTTTCTTTTACAGCAACATTGGCTGTTTTAGGACTTGCTATTTCAGAGGCGATGGATACCAGAAGTTCTTGGATATGCTTAATTCCCTTTTTATTAATAATTCCCTTTTCGGCACGAATTTCTTATTATAGATTAGCCAGTGCGCATATAAATTCATTTTTAAGAGAATATGCGCCTTTGTCAATGAAGTTTGAAATAGGAGCGGAAACTGTAAAAGAAGGAAAATGTAAGCATTACAATTTAATTGCTTGGCTGGTCAACCATGAAATGTTTTTTTTAGGAATAGCTACTACTTGTACATTTTATGTCAAATATCTACTTAGTATCGAAAAATGGGAATTACCTTACTATCTGGGTATAATCATTCCTATTGTTTTAAACTTTATTGTCTATGTGATTTCTGACTCTGCCTATAACTATAATAGATTGGTAAAGGAGTTCTCGGAAGAGTGGAAAAAGTATAAGTGCTCACCAAAGGATTCTTAATTACCTTTGTACGGAGATTAACCTGTACATTCGCAATAAAGGCGGAGTGTGCGAGACATTTCCAGCCCCGTTGTCTGTTTTTTTGGATCAAGACGGTGAAAATATATTTAGAGCCTGACATCAGCTTAATATGTGACAAAAGTAAGCTGGATGAAAAGGGCTGTCATGGAGCGCCAGACTGGATTATAGTGATTGTTTCACCGTCAAGTAAACGGATGGATTATTATACAAAGCTATCTTTGAACCGGGCAGCAGGCGTAAGAGAGTATTGGATTGTTGATCCGTCCCGTGAAAGTGTGACAGTCTATTTCATGGAGGAAGATGCAGCTCCTGTAATTTATCCATTTTCTGATAAGATAGGAGCAAATATTTATAAGGAGCTGGAAATAAAGCTTGGTGAGATAAAACGGGGAACGGAAACGAAAGAGGGATAAAGTCAGATGAAGAAATACGAATATAAGGTTGTAACAATTGCAACTGCATTCGCCATGAATACTAAGCAATATGAGAAAATGGCGCTTGACTTTGAAACGCAGTTAAATGAATTGGGGCGTGAGGGCTGGGAAATGGTTCAAAGAAAAGACAGTATGTTTTTCTTTAAAAGAGAACTTCAATGACAATTTAAGAGTTTATTGACTATCAGGCTACTGTATTATGCGGTAGTCTTTTCTTTTCCACAATTATACCTCTGTCAATCAGTAATTGTATCTGAATGTGGATAGAAAATTATGTGAAGATTGTTCTGTGAATAATATGTCAACCTACTTGACATATATATGTAAAAGAACTACACTGTGAAAATCTATTATCCATGTATTCGACTATGTAGAACGGTGGTGCTATTTTTCTAAAAAAGATAGAAGATAAAGGTGATTTCTCTGAATTTAATTCGGTTATGGATCAACAAGGAGGGGGCAGCATGGTAACAAAGCAGTCTTCGCGGACAACAGAAGATTCTAAGTCCATAGTCTTTAAAACAGCACTTTTTCTGTGTGGCCTTGTCATTTTGACGACCATATTACTACAGCTTTATTATTTGAATGTCAATCCTGGATTTGCCATAAAGTATTCTTATGTCACAAATATTATATCTCCATTAACATACTCTATTGTTTTTATTGTGATCTTTTTAGCTTATAAAAAAGTGAAAAGTGACGAGGAACGTAGCTCTTTATGTCTCTGGGGAATCATCTTTTTAATTATACTGCTGAAAAATACGTACAATCATCTTAATCTTCCGGGAGATTTAAGGCTTGGTGACAGAATTTTGTCTGAGATTCCTTTAGAAGTTAGTGGGGCAATAATTGGAATATGCTGTACGTATTTATTTACAAAAAGATTTCGTCTAAAAATACTTTTTATAATAAATCTCTGTGTTTTACTGGTTTTATTAAGCAGTGTCCTTTTTCCTCTGGAAAGCTATATGAGAATGATCTTTCAACAAATATTAGATAGTTCAGTAATATTGGCCGCTGATCTTTTTCTTTTAAGCATCTGCTTTTAACATATTTATAATTACAATCTTTATACATAAATAAAACCTAACATTATTTATTTTTCAAGAAAGGAGCTTTATATGAAAAGGCCGAAACAGACCTATACTGAGGTATTCGATAATCGGACGTTATTAGCGGAGTTTTATATTAATTTACAAGGGAGGGATACAGCTAAATCAATGAACTGATATATACAAATATGTATAAAGTAATTAAATAGTAATTTTTCGAATACTCGTGATATAGTGGGAGATTTTATGCAAAATATTTGGTTCTGTAAAACATTTAGGCACTGGAAAGGCAGAAAGGAACAGATATGAAAATTGTAATATTGGATGGTTATATTAAGAACCCGGGAGATTTAAGCTGGAGCCGCTACGAGGAACTAGGCGACTTGACGATTTATGACAGAACGCAGGCTGAGGATACAAAGCTCATTATTGAACGAATAGGGGATGCCGAGGCCGTTCTGGTATCCAGTGTGCCTCTTAACAGGGAGGTAATTGAAAATTGTACCACTATCCGCTACATAGGAGTTTTATCGACCGGATATGACGGGGTGGATATCAAAGCAGCCAGGGAAAGGAATATCCCTGTATGCAATATCCCAACGTACGGGACTAACTCCGTATCTCAGTTTACCATTGCACTACTGTTGGAGATATGCAACCGTGTTGGGCACCACGATGAAGCTGTAAAAGCGGGAAGATGGGGGCAGCAGCCTGATTTCTGCTTCTGGGATTATCCTTTGATTGAACTGTCGGGGAAAACGATGGGCGTCATTGGATTTGGACGGATTGGACAGCAGACAGCCGCTGCTGCCGCTGCGCTGGGAATGAAGCTCCTTTATAACGACGGATTCAGAAAGCCGGAACTGGAGACGGAAAATTGCAGGGTTGCCGACAGGGATGAACTGTTCGAAAAGTCGGACGTCATTGCACTGCACTGCCCGCTGTTCCCGGATACAAAAGGTCTGATTAACCGGAATACAATTGCGAAAATGAAGGACGGCGTAATCCTGCTGAACAGTTCCAGGGGCGCTCTTGTTGTTGATGAAGATCTGGCGGAAGCGTTAAACAGCGGAAAAGTATATGCGGCAGGGCTGGATGTGGTATCAGAGGAGCCGATTTCTATGGATAACCCCCTTCTTTCGGCGCCGAACTGTATTATTACACCTCATATCGCTTGGGCTGCTAAGGAAAGCCGGGCCAAACTGTTAGATTTAGGTGCTGATAACCTGGCGGCGTTTGCGGCAGGGAATCCGGTGAATCAGGTGAACTGAATCAGGTGATATTCCATGTTGAATCACCACAACAAGCCAAACACAAATACAACAACCCGCTATGTTTACTTTATCATTATTTTGTCTATTCAACAACTGCACATCTATATTTTTTATTCGTCCACCGCCTCATTTAAGATGATTTTAACACTTTGGCAAATTTCAGGCCAAAGGTCTGACCGACAGAATCAACCCGTACCGGCATTGTGAAATACCACTTTGAGATTGGGGCGGAAAGGAAAATTTTAATTGGATATGATTTGACGGGAGGGCGGCTGAGTGGCAAAAGTGCCAAAAAGACCGGCATATCGGATTGAAACATCCGATATGCCGGTTATAAAGTTTTACTCTCACCAGGCTGCAGTTTCCATATTTTGCAGACCGCTATTTTTCGGAATCAGGCAGCTCATAGCTGACTTCCACATTGACCTTCCCGCTGTTAAATCTGACTCTTCCAAAAACAAATGCAAATGCTACAACGGCCAGATTCGCGGCCAGTAACGGCAGCGGCAGTTCAACTGAAGACATAAATCCGGAGAAGATAATTACACACAAATCCAGAATACCGATGGCTTTTAAAGCAGTATTACTGATATAAAAATCTGATTTTTTCCAGGCCTCGGGCATTACCTTCGGTAATCTCAATAAACTTAAAACGATCATGAATTTCGTAATGGAGCCGACGGTGATGGTTATATCACTAATCACGCCGATGTCAAAATCCAATACGATCGGCACAAAACCGATGACATAATAGATACCTAATAAAATGATAGGTGTTCTGAATTTAGGATGTAATCTGGCGAGGGATAACGGATACCAGCCGTCATTACATGCCTGCATTAAAGGTTTTGTACATGAGGCAATGGAGCTGTTCAAGGTTGTAATCAGCGCCATCCAGGCACCTCCGATGACAAAAAGGTAATAAAGCGGTTTGGAAAGGATGGTTCCGGCAACAACGGTTAAAGGCTGGTTTGCAACCTGCTCAACAGGGAGAACGCCTGCGGCCACGACGCCCAGCAGCCCATAAAAGACAGCTATGCCGACGGTTGACAGCAGCATGACCCTGGGAATATCTTTGGTGGGATTTTTTGCTTCCGCGCTCAGTGATGTGATTCCCTGTGCGCCGTCACACGTATAGCTCATGAGAATAGCGGCTCTCCACAGTCCGCGGAACCCTCCGGTCATCCAACTGCTCTTTTCAAAATAGTTTGGATCCAGACGGGTAAGCCCGATTACCGTAAATATTGTCAGCGATATAATCAGCAGCGCTACCGCCAGGGTTTGAAACTTTGCAAAAACGTTAACTCCAAAAACATTGATCGCAAACAGCAGGGTCAATATTCCGAGCGCAATGGCCTTCCTTGTGATCCATGGAAGAAACGGCATTGCATAATCTGCAAATGAAAGAGCGTACATGGACAGTGTAACGCTGGTAAGCAGTGAAATCATGGAGTAGGTTCCGGTCCATCTGGGTCCGAGCAGTGTTCCTACCATGGAATAGTCGCCGCCCCTGAATCTTGCCACCGAATTAAGAAATATCTGTGGTGATCTTGCTAATAATGTAATGAAACCGCCTATAATAAAAGCGACAAATATCGAACGCCCCGTACGGCCGATACCAATTCCGGTCAATGACATGATACCGGAACCTATGATTGCTCCGGTAGCAATCGCCATTAAATCCCAAAAACCCAATACTCTTTTCAAATCTTTTGTTGATGTTAATTTCTCCGACATTACGGCTCCTTTCATCAGCCCAGTCCACACTTTCCGTGTTAGAGCCTGTTTGAAAATTCATTCCTGTCATCTGCACGCCCCACTTTGCGGCATATTTGGCCCAAATTCAGTCAGCGTAGCCCACTACGCCTCCTTCATTCGGGCTAAATCTCCCACAAAGTGTGATGCACAGCTGACAGAAAGCAATTTTCAGACACGCGCTAGTTCGACTGGCTGCTATTCTTTATAATTTTTTTCAAATTCAGCTTTGATTTTTCCAAGTTCTTCCGGATTGGTTCCGATTCTGTAACCTGTAAGCGCCATGAGCTTACCTGCCAGGATACTCTGATCAAGAGGAAATTCATTTCCCGTGATTGCAGCCGTTTCATCGGCATGGCCGACAGGCGCTGGTTCATCCTCTCCCACAATCGGGAATGTGATTTCAACACTGGGGATTTTATAAGCTACACAGCCTAAATCCGAAGACGCCTTCGGCAGGGCGCCGAAAGAGAATCTGGATTCATCAATGCCAAGATCCGGAGCGTATTTGGCAGCCAGCCGGTATAAGCCGGGAACCGGCGTAGCGCAGTACCATGGAGCGTCCCATTTATAGAGTGCGGTGGTATCTGTCATCAGCTCTGCGCCTTTGATAATGTTGTCAACTCGTTTCATTAATGCATTCAGTTCGGCCGAATCGTTTGTCCTCAGCTCCACATTAAGAGTTGCAAGATCCGGAACGGAATTGGCGGCTGTACCTCCGTTTGAGATGATGTAGTGAATCCGGTTTGTTTCCAGCATATGTTCTCTTAAAAATTCCAAACCCATGGTGGTGAGAATAACCGCGTCTAAAGCGCTTCTCCCCTTTTCCGGTGACGATGAAGCATGGGAGGATCTGCCTTTGAAAGTCAGCCAGTTATCATGAGTCGGCCATACGATGGCCTTTCCGGTAACTTCCGAACCCCAGTCCGAACCATAGTGGCTGGTAAGCATAAGATCCACTTCATCCATATATCCGCCTTCCAGAATATAATGTTTGGAGCCTTCCAGTTCTTCTGCGGGGGTTCCAAACACAATAACCGATCCCGTTGTCTGAAAGACTTCTTTTAATCCCAGGGCAGCCGCAAATCCGGCGGATGCGATAAGATTATGGCCGCAGGCATGGCCATTGGGCAGAGCATCATACTCAAGCATGATACCAATGACAGGGCCGCCTTCTTTTCCCTTAAAAACAGCTTTGAACGCTGTCGGCATATCAATTTTGTGGTCAAACTTGGGATGCTTCCCAACCAGCCCTCTTTGTACCTCAAACCCTTCCTTTTCCAGCTCATCCATTAACAATGCGGAAGAATTGAATTCTTCCCATCCCACTTCTCTGAACTCCCAAATCTTCCTTCCGGTTTTGTGGATTTTTTTTCTGTTCCTGTCGATTGCTTCCATCATTCGAGTTTCTACAGAATTCATTTTCTCCTTTACCCTCCATACTTTTCATAGTTATATATCCTCCAGCCGCTCTGTTTCAGCGGCATGGTTATCATTATAATCTCAGGCCGTTAAAAGAACGTTAATATTTATGCCGCTTTTATAAAAATACAAAAAAAGACTACAGATTTTCTTTTTTTGAAATCTGTAGTCAAATTAGCATCCAAATCGGAAATGAAAATGTGTCATATATTATTTTGGAGGTTTCGCAGAGTATCTGCCTTTTCCGGATATCCGCTGTATTCATATTGCCGTATCGTAAACGGAAGCAGCTCCAGCCATCGTTCCCCATTCTTCTGATTTTCGTAAAATCTCGCGACGGCATGGTGCCAGAGCCGTCTTTTTCCCATGGAGAGATGCTGATAAACATAGTCTTTATAAAACCGGTGCCGGAATTTATAAATAATATAATCGTCCCATGTCTGTTCCACGACAAAACGAGTCAGAAGAAGCTGTTCCAGCACTTCGATCAGCTCCATCCGATCCATTTCCACCAACAGCTCCAGCTCCTCCAGCTCCGCATGCTCCACAAAAATCGACAGAGCGTCCAATACCTTTCTCTGCTCTTTGGTAAGCTTTTCCAGCCATAACTGAATCAGCATGTCGATTCTCGGCAGCGGCCGTCCTTCCTTCCAGCCGTCCTGCCGGATCATATTCAGTGTATCCATCAATACAAGCGCGTTTCCCTCTGTGCGAAGAAAAATCTCACGGGTGCTGATTCCGGCATCGCCGCATCCTTGCAATGCATTTCCAGCAATTTCGGTTGTCTCCGCCTCCGTGAAGCACGAAAGAGGAAGAGTAGTAATGATATCCCGCTCACGCAGCGCTGCAAGGAGCCCGCGGATATCCTGTTCGCCGTCAATACGGCAGGTCGCAATCATAAAAACCTGCCGGTTGCCCAGTTCTATCATGACACGCTGCAATAGCCGGCGGCTGACGATATCCATCCATTGGAGGCTGTCAAAGTATAAAATAATTCGCCATCGGCCGGCAAGCTCCTTCAACAGATTCAGTACCCCGTTCTCCAAAGCCATATAACTTAAATATTCCCCGTTTCCGCCGTGAACCACGTCCGGATTCTCCGTTGCCATTCCTGTAAGTACGAGATGAATCAGTGCTGTGCTGCTTTCCGTCAGACGGATTTTCCCTTCATTCTGAAGATTTTCAAGCTGTTTGAAAAGATCCCGCCATGATTTTAAGGGAAAGTCGGCTTCCGCGCAGTAACAGTGGGAGACAAGCTCAAGGACGCCTGCGTCACGGTTCATCTCATAAATCTGCTGCATCAGAGCTGTTTTACCGACTCCCACTTCGCCTTCAATGACAACTGAGGCAGACGGTTCATGATTTAAGAACCAGAAAATCCGTTCATCAATGTATTGAAGCTCCGCCAGCCGTCCGAAGAAATGATCCTTGCGATCCGTTTTTCGGATAAGCGAAACTTCTTTCCGGTGGAACATGGTCCGGAACAGCAATTCCACCGCATGGGAAGGCTCCTCGTCCAGATCCCTCCGCAGGCATTTTACATACTCATGATACATCTGGATTCCCCAATCGTATTTCTCGGCCTGCATATAGCATTTCATTCCGGTCAGAACCATTTCCTCATCCCATGGTTTCCAATATTCCCACGTGCCAATCAGACGCCGGAGCCTCGTTATATCACGGCAGACCAAAGGCTCGGCCAGCTCTGATTTAATATAATCCAGGCACCTGGAGAGCTGGATACGTCTTTTGTTTTCCACCCAGACTTCAAATTCCGGGCAGTCTTTGAGATAGAAAAAATCGAGAAATCTGTCCTGCCGGAGAGCAAAATCCGCTTCGGGTAAATCCCATTCCGATCCGAAACCGAATTTAGGATTCAGTTCCAGAGAATTTTTCCCATGCAGCAGGATGGCGTCTTTATCCAGGCAGCGCCGGATCTGAAAGAGAGCCTGCCTTAAATTTTTGCGTCCGGAGGATTCATCGCTGGAGCCCCAGAAGACGGATATTAGTTCGTCCCGGTTGACCTTTTTCTCCACACAGAGATAATAAAAAATCCCTTCCGCTTTGCGATAAGGAAAATGGACAATCCTGCCATTATTAAACACACCCGGTATCCCGAGAAGCGTCACCTGATATTCTGACATATCTGTAATCCCCCCCTGTTATATCAAGCTGCGGCGCTCTGCAGTCGCGTATCCGGCTTACTTCGCACAGTGCCATATCCAAACTTTTCAGCCGGTTTTGAACACGGTTTTACTTCGTTTTAACTTGTATAACTATACCATATTATGATATCAATTTAAACATTTCGGCGGGAATTAATAGACCATTTTCTGGATAAATCCATTTGCATATGGGGAAGGGGGATTGCTAATGAAATTCATGAACCAGGAGTTCCTCCGGTTTACCGGAAAAACAGGCGGTATCTGCCGTTTTTAGCGAATCGGTCAAAGGTTGACCAGAAAAAAAGTTACTGCTCACAAACAATCCGGGGAGTGTGTGAAGCGGCACATCATTGCTATTTTAAACAGGCTTTGTTATACTGAAAATATTATATTAGGAATGCTTTGAGCGCCTCGTTTTAAAAAGATAATGGAACAGGTCTCACAAGATTTATAAAGGAGAGGTGGACAATGGAGTACAGAAAATTTGCGGAAATTCCGGAGAAGGTTTCCCTGCTGGGGTTTGGCGGAATGCGTTTTCCTGTCAGAGACGATCAGCCTGAAAATATCGTGGAGGAGGGAGTACAGGCGCTCATTGATCATGCCCGGGAGAGAGGCATCACCTATTTTGACACGGCATACTCCTATCATGGGGGACGGTCAGAGGAGGTCTTATCGGGGGCGCTTAGGAAATACCCCAGAAACTCCTATTATCTGGCTGATAAACTGCCTATCTGGCTGATTAAAGAGGCGGCGGACACGGAAAAATATTTTATGGAACAGCTGGAACGCTGTCAGACAGAGTATTTTGATTTTTATCTGGTGCATTCCCTGGACCGGTATAAATATGAGATTTGTGAAAAGTATCATGTATACGATGCATTAAAGCGCTTCCGGTCGGAGGGCAGGATCCGGCATCTCGGCTTCTCCTTCCACGATACACCGGAAATCCTTGAAAAGATCGTGTCGGATCATACATGGGATTTTGCCCAGATTCAGCTTAACTATCTGGACTGGGAAATGCAGGACGCCAAAGGACAGTATGAAATTCTTGAATCCCGCGGCATTCCGTGTATTGTGATGGAGCCAAACCGGGGCGGCGCGCTGACATCCCTCCCGGAATCATCGGCGAAGTTTTTAAAAGAAGTCCATCCGGAGCGGTCCCTTGGCTCATGGGCGATCCGTTTTGCCGCCTCCAAACCAGGTGTGCTATGTGTGCTGAGCGGTATGGAGTCGGAAGCGGTAGTCGACGAGAATGCCGCCACGGTTACGGGCGTAACGCCGTTTGATGAGAGAGAGGAGCGTGCGGTCGGACAGGCAGTAGATATGTTCCTGAAAAATAAGATGATCCCATGCACCGGATGCGCCTATTGCAGGGAATGTCCGAAACAGGTGAACATCCCGAAAATATTTGCCGCATACAATCAGTATCTGGTGGGAAAAGACAATTTTCAGTTTTATAATGCCTATTCCAAGCTGAAGGCGGAGGAAAGGGCAGGGAACTGTATCGGATGCCGCAAGTGTATGGAGCATTGTCCACAGGGAATCCGGATCACCGAAGAGCTTGATATGATACAAAAACTGGTCGTCAGGATTAATGAGATCCGCCCGTCAAATTGGGGGGAGATGTGACGGGGAGCCGGTCAGTCCTTGTTTTTACCTGCGGCTACCAGACAGGTCAGAATACATCCGGATAATAGTCCGGCTAAGTAGCAGATAATGCCCATGCGGGAACACTCCTTTCATTGATTAATGATGAAAAGCCGTGCCGCATGCTTTTCATCCCTGTTATATATCTATTATTGACCATATTTATTTAGATATAAGCTTTCCGTAAAAAAGCAGATATTGTTGAACCGGAAAATGGATGTCCGGTGGCTATCTGGATGACGTCTTTCTTCTCCAATCCGTGCACTCCTGCCCCAGCCGAAAGTCTTTAATACAGATTCTGGAGCTTTGTATTAAAAATGTCAGGCTTGAGAAAATACGCGGAAATATTTATGCTGTCAAGATGGCGCCTGTGTGTTTTTTCCGTATATTTTGCGAAATGACATCATGAATGATAACGCGAGGGCCGCGGTCATAATTTCCGCAGACAGGGATGTAAGCCAAACCCCGTCGATGCCCAGAAAAGCAGGCAGAACGGCAAGGGAGACAAGCGGAAAGGCCATCGTCTGTCCGAAGGACACGGCCAGTGATACAGCCGGTTTATTCATTGCGGTAAAGAAGGAACCTGCTGCTGTTCCGATCCAGTTAAACAGATAGGAGAAGGAGAAAAGATGCATGGCGCGTGAGGCCATGGCCGTCAGTTCCGGTTGATCGCCTTCCATAAAAAAAGGAATGATCAGATGTCCGCCGGTCAGCATGAAAGCCATTGCCGAGATGGAGATGACGGCTCCCGCGGTCATCAGTATCTTTTCCAGCCGGAACATCCTTGTGTACTTGGCGGCACCAAAGTTGTAGCTGATGGCCGGCTGCAGGGCATCCACCATACCAAAGAGCATGGAACTGACAAAGGAGTCAATGTACATAACAATGGAAAAAGCGGCGACAGCCATTGCACCCGAAAGTCGCAGCAGCACCGCATTCATGATAACCATGGAGACAGATGCCGAAATATTTGAGAAGAACTCCGAACTGCCGTTACCAATAATGTTTCTCAGTATATGCCATGGGATGCGCGGACTGACAAAACGCAGGACAAGCTTTTTACCTAAAAAGGGGAACAATCCGATGCCGGTTCCCAGGGTCAGGCTGATACAGGATGCCAGGGCGGCGGAGGAAACTCCCATTCTGAAATGTACGATAAACAGCCAGTCGAAAAACAGATTGGAGAGTGCGATGAAGATATTCATCCCCATACTGTAGATAGTCCTGCCGCATACCCTCAGATAATTGTCAAGTGCAAAGAAGATCATGATAAAAGGGGCAAATACGGCATAGACCCGCATATATTCAACCGCCAGGTTCAGGACGTCATCCCCGGCGCCCATCAGTCTGACCGCCTGCGCCCCTCCAAAGAATCCGGCCAGGCCTACGAGACAGGAGATGGCGACGATAAACAGGCTGCTGAAACTGAATACGGTGCAGGCCTCCCGTTCTTTCCCCTGCCCCAGACGGATTGAAATCTGGACGGAGGAACCGACGGCAATCATATCCGAGAGGGCAAAACTGATCATGATAACCGGCATTACAAGATTAATTGCGGCGAGCGCATGGGAGCCTATAAACTTCCCGACGAAAATGCCGTCGGCCACCATGTAGAGGGAGGAAACAGCCATGCCGGCCATACTGGGCAGGGCACAGCGGAAGAAGAGCCTCAACGGTGAAAGAGTAGAAAACATTTTGTGTTCCATTATTCACCATCCTCTTTCATTATCTCCTGGCTGTAAATATCCATGATATCACCGAGGACAGCGAGCTGCTCCGGACTATATTTTTTTTCAATTGTGCGCAGGGCGCGTTCAAAGGGCCTGTCATAAACCACAGAATTCTTTTGTAACTCGTCGCTTACACGCAGGTAGTAGACGCGCTTATCCTTCCCGCTCTGCGTTTTGACTACATGGCCGAGCCGGATCAGTTCATTTACCTTCTTTGTAACCGCGGGTTTTGAAATTCCCAGAGTTTCGGCAATAGAACTTACGGTACAGTTATCCTGATATGCAATAATATCCAGATACATGATACTGTTGTAGGATAAATTACCGGTGATTGACCGGTTGACATAACGGACGTCATAGATGGTCATATTATAGTATAGCCGGTTGAGGCTGTCTCTCAGATTCATATCATTCTCCAATACAAAGGTGATCCGCAATTCGGATTTGTTATTAGTTAACTAAATATAATTAGATTTAGTTAACAATATAGCGTTGGGATGCGTAAGAGTCAAGAGGATTTTCCGATTTTAGAAAAAATTAATGAATTGTTAATGCCGGGACGCCGGGCCACAGCCGGCAGATGGTCTCGCAGACGGTGAAAAAAACAAGTAAAAAATAGGATAAAACCGGCCGCTGCCTTGTCAAATTTATGATTTCGGTATAAACTGTCTTTATGTCTGATATGACGAGAGATTATAATACGGGAGAAGGACAGCTATGGACAGAAGTGAACGTTTATCGGGAAAAAAGGTGTTAATCGTGGGATTGACACTTTTTTCCATGTTTTTTGGGGCGGGTAACCTGATATTTCCGCCTTTTCTGGCAGTACAGGCAGGGACATCCATTATACCGGCCGCTGCCGGATTCTTAATCAGCGCAGTGGGGCTTCCGGTTCTGGGCGTGATTGCGGTTGCGCGCTCCGGCGGCCTGGAAAAACTGGCAGGCCGTGTGCACCCGGCCTTTGCACAGCTTTTTACCATTCTCATTTACCTGTCGATCGGGCCGTTTCTCGCGATTCCCAGGACAGCAGGCACTTCCTTCGAAATGACGCTTCTGCCCCTTGTGGGGGAAGGCGGAAAAGCGGCGGGGCAGCTTCTGTATTCCATTGTATTTTTTACCATTGCCATGGTTATGGCATTTAACCCGGACAAGCTGACGGAGCGTCTCGGTAAGATTCTCTGTCCGGCCCTTTTGATATTAATATTTGTCATGTTTGCCGGCAGTGTTTTTTATCATCAGACGATTTCGGGGGAGCCGGCGGGAGCTTATCAGAGAGCCGCCGCCGTCACCGGTTTCCTGGAAGGTTACCAGACAATGGATACGATTGCGGCTCTGAATTTCGGCATTGTAATTGCGCTGAATATAAGAGCCATGGGAGTCAGAGAAGACAGTCAGGTGGTACGGACTACGATTCACAGCGGGATGATAGCGGGGCTCCTGCTGGCGCTCATCTATATGGCGCTGGCTTACGTAGGCGGACAGGTACAGGCGGAGGCGGCGTCACTGGATAACGGGGCGAGGATTCTTACATTTGCGGCAGGCCGGTTTTACGGGAATGCAGGAGCTTTACTGCTCGGTGTGATTTTCTTTATCGCTTGTCTGAACACATGTATCGGCCTTCTCAGCTGCTGCAGTAAATATTTTTCAACTCTGGTTCCCGGGATTGGGTACCGGGCCTGGGTTGTCTTATTCGCCGTGACCAGCGTTGTGATTGCCAATGCCGGGCTCAGCCGGATTCTGGCTTTTTCCGTACCGGTGCTGAATGCGATTTATCCGGTTGCCATCGTATTGATTGCTTTGTCTTTTATCCACAGGGGAGAGGGAGCGGGAAGAAAGATGTATCCTGCGGCGATTTTACTGACCGGCATTGTCAGTGTGATTTATTCTCTGGAACAGACACGGATTGTAATTCCGGTGATTACCGGGGCGGTCTCGCTTCTGCCGGGGTATGGACTGGGACTTGGATGGTTAATTCCTGCGGCTATTGGTATCGGGATCGGGCGGATGCTGCCGGAGCATAGCAGATAGAGAGGAGCAGGAAAGGCTTTCTTACCGGCAACGAAAGGCAATAAGGGCTGTGAAATATACGAAAAAATTGAGTAAATTTTCCTTCCGGTGTTGACAGACGGGAGCAGGAGTTATATAATATGGCAGACTTAAGGTGTTGGACGGCAGATTTTCACAGCCAATCCATAACGGGGCCTTAGTCAGTCAAAACAGAATAGTTGGAAACTTCGGTAGGTGAGGTTACCACAGGGATTTGGATGATTCCTAAGATTGCTGCCGCAAATTTGTGGAGACACAACGCGCTGGTTAGCAGGAGATGTCGTAAAGGCATAACCTAATGCAATTCTATCGCCCTGTGATACTAAAGCTTGTACGTTGCAGTTCTGGTTCTCCGGTAGATCGGTAGAACCGGGATGGTATTTTTCAGATAGAGGAAATCCGCTGCTTCGTATAGCAGCGGATTTTTTTTGCAGGAGGCCGTACCGGAGAAGACAGGAAAATATGGAATATGAAAGGCAGGTGAGACGCAATGGATGCCGGGGGCAGTTGTCACTCGTGTAATTACCGGTTACAAAACCGGACAGAAAAACGGAATAAAAGAAAGAGAGGACTGGACAATGAACAGAGATATTTTTATGGAACTGATGGCAAAGAGGGAATACAAGGCAGTCCGCAGTATTCTGGATGTGATGAACACCGTGGACATTGCGTCCCTGCTGGAGGAGCTTGACGACAGGGAGATGGCGACGGCTTTCCGCCTGATTCCCAAAGAGAAAGCGGCGGATGTGTTTTCAAATATGAATAACGCCATGCAGTCACATCTGGTACAAATGTTTACGGATCAGGAATTAAAAGAGCTCCTGGACGATTTATATATGGACGATACGGTAGATTTGCTGGAAGAACTTCCGGCCAATCTGGTAACTCAGATTCTGGAGACCGTAGACGGTGAAAAAAGGGCGCAGATTAATATCCTTTTAAACTATCCGCAGGACAGCGCCGGAAGCATAATGACAACCGAATATGTGGATCTGAGGAAGGACAATACGGTAGCCCAGGCCCTGGCACATATTAAGAAAACGGGAATTCATAAAGAGACGATTTACACCTGCTATGTGCTTGATAACAGGAAACTGGCGGGAATTGTGTCGGCAAAAGACCTGATGACAATGGATGACGACAGGACGATGGAGGAGCTGATGGAGACGGATATTATCTCTGTTTACACCCATACGGACCAGGAGGAGGTTGCCAGACTGTTTTCCAAATACGATCTTCTCGCCATACCGGTTCTGGATATGGAAGAGCGGATGGTGGGCATCGTGACGGTAGACGACGCCTGGGATGTCGCTGTGGATGAGGCTACGGAGGATATTACGAAGATGGCTGCCATGAATCCAAGTGAGAAGTCCTACTTTGATACCTCGGTGATCCAGCACGCCAAGAACAGGATCGTCTGGCTGCTGGTGCTGATGCTTTCCGCAACGCTGACGGGGACCCTCCTGACGCGGTATGAGGATGCAATTTCCGTTGTGCCGCTTCTTGTGGCGTTTATCCCGATGCTGATGGATACCGGCGGAAATTGCGGCTCCCAGAGCGCAACGCTTGTCATCAGGGGGATCGCGCTGGATGAAATCCATTTCAAGGATCTATTCAGGGTGGTTTATAAGGAATTCAGAATTTCACTGATTGTGGGGGTGATTCTGGCGGCGGCCAACGGGGTGAGGATTTTACTGATGTACCGGAATATGAAACTGGCGGTGATCGTCAGCATTTCCCTGATTGGCACGGTTGTAATCTCAAAGATTATCGGCTGTATGCTGCCGCTGCTGGCAAAGAAGGTGAACCTGGATCCGGCGATCATGGCCGCTCCGATTATTACCACGCTGGTGGATACATGTTCGATAGCGATTTACTTTACTGTGGCGACGAGACTGTTTGCATTATAAGGAGTGCAGGAGGGGAAACGGGGCTGATAACCGGATATGAAAAGGCGGAACCATCGATTTTGGTTCCGCCTTTTTGACTGATGGCAGTGACCTGTGCGCGGAGCATGCAGGTTATCGTTATACCGCGGATAAAATCCAGTTAATAATAGCCTGATTGCTGGTGATAACAGGGAGCTCAAGCATTTTTCCAATAGCATTTCGGATCTCGGCAGCACGGAGATTCGTGCAGGAGAGTAAAAGGAGATCCTGTTTTTTCAGTTCGTGTTCCAGCTGCTTAGCAGCCTCCATGATCTCCTGGGGTTCTACACGGGCAATCCGGGTGTCATCGGAGATTCCCAGGCCGTGGCAGGCTCCGCAGGAGATGCCGAACCTGTCTAAGGTTTCGGTAAAAAATTTATTCACCTCGGATGTGTAGGGAGTCAGAAGGCCTATGCGCCTCGCTTTAAAATACCTTATTTCAGATAGGACAGCGGAGAATGCATTGGTAGCGGGACAATCCAGTCCGTCTTCCAGCTCGCGGCTGATACGGCTCAGGCCTTCCTCACCGTACACGGCCGAGGCTGAAGTGCAGCCAAAGACAGCGCCGTCAAAGTTTGTGATATGTTTCAAGGCGGAGACTGCCCTGGGCAGTTCTTCATCCACCATCCGCTTTTCCGCCTCCTTGCCGACCTCATCCAACTGCATTCTGGCAGTATGGATAATAATATTGGAAGGAAGAGAAATTTGCAGATCCGTTTCCAGAATGGTATCTGTGTTTGGCAGTAACAGAGCAATGCGTTTTAAATCCCGGCTTGACATCCTTATACCTCCTGTATTCTAAGATAAATCTTCCGTAATGTATTTCGCTATGCCATCATGTATCTTATTCCGCAATCTCCAAAATAACTTTATGTGTCTTAAAATGTTCTATATAATCACTTCCCGGCAGTTCGTCGGTAATGATGAGATCGAAATCTTTAAGCTGAGAATAGGTCATCAGGGAGGTCTGGTTAAATTTTGTATGGTCAATCAGCAGAATATGCTCGAGGCTCTGAGCCATCACCACTTTTTTTACCTCATATTCTTCTGAGGTTGCATTCGTCACCCCGCTCTGGAGGGAGGCGGCGGTGCAGGCCATAAAGGCCTTGCTGATATTATAGACGCTGAGACTGTTGATGCAGGGGACGCCTACGAGGGACGCAGTCTTATGGTTTAAAATACCCGGAAGCGCAATCACATTTATGTTGGGGAAGCTGAGAGCCCGGTACATGAACTGGACACTGTTTGTAATAACGGTCAGGCCCTGTATCTGCGCTATATAGTTGATGATACTCAGGGTAGAGGTGCCGGTATCTACAAAAATGGTATCCCCGGGCTGTACGTGAAGAGCCGCCTGCCTGGCAATTTTGCTTTTTAAATCTATATTTGTCGTGGTTCTGTCATTAAAGGGGAGAAGCTCTTTCACGGAAAACGGCTGCTGCAGGGCGGTGACGCCTCCGTAAACCTTCTTTACGGTGCCTTTCTCAGCCAGAATATTCAAATCCCTCAGCAGCGTGTTCTTTGATATGCGGAATACCTCGCAAAGCTTGTCGCTGGTGACAGAGCCATTTTCTATAATATATCGTTCCATATCATTTATTCGTTCAATTCTCATAATTAGCAGCTCCTTATTTTCTTGAATTAATTATAGCAGAATACAAACAAAAAACAAGAAAATTTATATAAATCCACAATAAAGTTTCAAAATTCCATCAAGAACTATTGACATCATACATATTAATGATAATATATAGTTAATATACAAGGGAAATTAAACTAAAATGTCAAGAAAGAACCAAAAACAAAAAAGAAAACCAATCAAATCAAGCTGATAACTAAGATGAAGGAAAAGGAGGAGAAGGTAATGGCTATTCAATTTATTATGCCCGGGAAGGTAATAATGGGAGAACGTGCTTTGGATGAGGCGGCAGGGCTTCTTAAGGAATTAGGGACGAAGGCCCTGATTGTGACCGACCGCGTGATGACGGAGCTGGGAAATGTAAAAATCCTGGAGGAGGTTCTGGAACGGGAGGGACTTCAGTATACCGTCTATGACGGCGTCTTTGGCGAACCGACGGATCATATGGTGGAGGCCGGAACAGGGCTTTACAAAACAGCGGGCTGCGACTTTTTAATTGCGTTGGGGGGCGGAAGCGCGCTGGATACGATGAAAGCAATTGCAGCTTTGGCGGTTTTGGGCGGAAAAATCACAGATATGATGGGAAAAGAGATTAAAGCCGATACCGCTCCCATGGTCGCGATCCCTACCACGGCCGGAACCGGTTCGGAAGCTACCCAGTTTACCATCATCACGGATACGGAACATGACGTCAAGATGCTGCTAAAAGGAGCTGATATCATGCCGTCGGTGGCAGTCGTGGATCCACGGTTTACGATGACGGCTCCGCCGAAGATCACGGCAGCCACGGGACTGGACGCCCTGACGCATGCGGCGGAAGCCTATACCTCAAAAAAAGCCGGCCTGCTCTCAGACGTGTTTGCGATTTCTGCGGTAAAAAGGATTTTCCGGTATCTGCCGGCTGCCTTCTGCGACGGACAGAATGTGGAAGCCAGAGTTCAGATGGCGGCGGCGGCTCTGGAGGCAGGCGTTGCGTTTAATAATGCATCCGTGACGGTGGTGCATGGAATGAGCAGGCCAATCGGCGCATTGTTCCATGTACCGCATGGTATTTCCAACGCCATGCTGATTAAGGAGTGTTTTACTTTTGTGCTGGACGGTGCGTATGGACGGTTTGGCGACCTGGGGCGTGCGATTGGAGCCGCGGATGAAGATGCGTCGGACGAGGATGCGGCCCGGGCATTTTTACATGCGGTGGAAGAACTATGCCGTACATTGGAGATACCGACACTGGAGGAATATGGGATTGACAGGGAGCGCTATTTCGGTTCCATAGACAAGATGGCGGAGGATGCAATGCTCAGCGGAAGTCCGTCCAATACACGCAAACAGCTTGATTCGGAGGACCTGAAGAATATTTACAGAAGTCTTTGGGCCTGAAACACATGCCGGCTTTATACATATTTGGCCCGTATGAGCGCAGCCCGCTAGGCCGCGCTCATACGGGCCAAATCTCCCGCAAAGTGTGGTGTACATCTGACGGAAAGCAATTTTCAAACACGCTCCAGAAGAACAGATTTTCCAGGCAGGTTCCGGATTTAATCAAATTCGGTAAGATGCCTTGGAGAATCTGTTTTTTCATTTTACAGAAAAGTTCTCCTGTTAAATGAAAACAGCTATGCGGAGAATTGCGCTGCGATGTGCGAAAGCGTACCGGACAAGGGTTGTGCATTTTGCACAATAAAATGGTATAAAAATCTGCATAATTAATGAAAATGTAAACTGCTATTGACCAAAAGTATATAATATGCTAACATACAATCATAAAATAACAATAAACAAATCAACAACACATCATAAATGACCAAAAAGTAAAATGATGAGGTGTAAAGCGTATAAGGAGGGAGTATAAAAGCTATAAGGGAGCAGAAGGAGGAAGTGTTGTGATATGCACAATGAAAGAACTGCTGGCAGATGCAGATAAGCACGGGCGGGCAGTCGGAGGTTTTAATGTTGCCAATATGGAGAGCGTGATGGGCGCAATCAGGGCGGCGGAAGAGATGGATACACCGATTATCCTGCAGATTGCAGAGAAGAGGATGGGGTATTCCCCGGTGGAATATATCGCGCCTATGATGGTTGAGGCGGCCAGAACAGCCGGAGTTAGGGTAGCCGTACATCTGGATCATGGAAAGTCACGGGAAATGATAAAAAGGACTCTGGAATATGGCTTCACATCCGTTATGTTTGACGGCTCCGATGAAACGCTGGAGGAAAATATTCGTCTTACCAGACAGATTGCAGAGATGGCAAAGCCTTACGGCGCCACGGTCGAAGCAGAACTGGGGGTAGTAGGCGGAAATGAGGGCAGCGGAGATCATCAGGTTCTGTATACGGATGTGAAGGAAGCAGAGAGATTTGCGAGGGAGGCGGGGATGGATGCCCTGGCGATTGCAATCGGGAATGCCCACGGGCATTATAAAGGGGTTCCCAATCTGAATTTTGACGTACTCCGTAATATCGCAGGCAGGGTTTCTGTTCCGCTGGTGCTGCACGGAGGGACGGGAATCACGGATGAACAGTTCCGGGAGGCGATTTGCTGCGGAATACGCAAAATCAATATCGCCACGGCAAACTTTGACGCCCTTACAAAAGGAGCCGCCGACTACCTGGCTGAAAGCAAAGAACATAATTATTTTGAGCTGAACGAGCAGATGGTGCGTTATGTCTGCGAAAATGTGAAGAAATGCATTAAGGTATTCAATAACCGTGAGGCAGCGCCGCAGCAACGGGTATTTGCAGGATACCGATAGACAGGAGGAAGAAGAAATGAAATACATAACATTTGATGAGGATAAACCGTATGATTTAATCCTTCTGGGGAGGGTTGCGATTGATTTTAACCCTCTGGACTACAACAAGCCGCTGTATGAGAGCGAGACCTTTAAAAAATATGTGGGTGGTTCTCCCGCAAATATTGCGGTTGGAATGGCGAGACTCGGGAAAAAAATCGGATTTTTTGCAAAGGTATCAGACGACCAGTTCGGCACATTTGTGGAGCGTTATTTTGAGAATGAAGGGATAGATATCTCCCATATTTCAAGATGCCAAAACGGAGAGAAGCTGGGACTGACGTTTACTGAGATACTCAGCCCGACGGAGAGCAGTATTTTAATGTACAGAGGCAGTATTGCCGATCTGCAGCTCAGTGTGGAGGACATCGATGAGGAGTACATAAAGAGTGCAAAAGCGCTTTTGATATCAGGCACGGCGCTGGCAGCCTCTCCTTCCAGGGAAGCGGCGTTAAAGGCAGTGTCCCTTGCAAAGAAAAACCAGGTACCGGTTATTTTTGACATTGATTACAGGGCCTACACCTGGAAGAATCATGATGAAATTGCAATCTATTATTCGGCAGTCGCATCTCAGGCAGACATTATCCTTGGCTCACGTGAGGAGTATGATTTGACGGAAAACCTGATTGCGCCGGGGAGGACCGATGTGGAGACTGCGAAAGCATGGTGCGCAAAGGGGGCAAGGATTGTCGTGATAAAACACGGCAGGGAGGGTTCCACCGCCTATGCCTATGATGGAAACAGCTTTTCTATCAAACCGTTCCCGGTCAAGGCGCTAAAGGGATTTGGCGGAGGAGACGGCTATGCGGCGGCATTTTTATACGGGCTGCTGGAGGGGAAGGAGCTTCTTGACTGCCTGGAGATGGGCAGCGCCGAAGCTGCCATGCTGGTGGCCAGCCACGCCTGCAGCGCTGATATGCCAGGCGCCGAAGCGCTTTACACATTTATCAGACAGTGCAAGGATGAGTACGGCGAGATGGTAGCCAGAGCCTGACAACAGTGAATCAAATTCAGCATGAATATAAAGGAGGATGAAGATGAGAAATACGAAAAAAGTATGGGGATTATTGATGGCGGCGGCTATGGCAGTTTCACTGACTGCATGCGGAGGCGGAACCGGCTCTGCGGGAGGAACGGAAGGCACGAAGAGTTCAGGGCAGGAAGCAGAGACAGATTCCGGTCAGGTATCGGCTGATGCTGCTGTTGTGGATGGAGTGGAGGAGCTTACACTGACCTTGTCCCATCACTGTTCGGAGGACGATTCCAACCACGTATACGCAGAGGCATTTGCGGAAGCGGTTAATAAGCTGTCCGGCGGGAAGATGACGGTGGACATTTATGCCAACGGCCAGCTGTTCGGCCAGGCTGACGCGCTGTCCGCTTTATCCCAGGGAACGCTTGATATCGCCCTTTCCGATACTGCGCTGTTCGCCAATTATGATCCGTCCGGGGCTTTGTTTGATATGCCGTATCTGGTTGATTCCAGAGAACAGGCAATCAAGATGGTGAGAGATGAGGATGTACTTTCATTTATCCGCGGTAAGATGGCAGAAAAAGGCGGTTTCCATGTGTTAAGCATACAGCCGCTGTATTTCAGAAGTTCACTGGTGAAAAATAAGGATATCAACAGCTTCGACGGCTTTAAAGGGCTGATCATGCGTACACCGGAGGCTCCTCATACTATCGCCGCTTTTGAAGCATTTGGCGCCAATCCGACCGTAATTCCGTCCGGTGAAGCTTATACTGCCGTTCAGACCGGCGTGGCCGACGGGCTGGAAGGCCATCCGGAATACGTTTACCTGCAGAAGTTCTATGAGGTAGCCCAGAACTATGTACAGACAAAGCATGTATTTACTTTCACCGCGTATTCAATGAGCCAGAAGGTTTATGACGGCCTGTCGGATGCCCAGAAGCAGGTGATCGATGAGGCTTCCGTACTGGCCCAGGACGCATTTCTGGAATATACGTCCACGCTGTTTGAGGATTCTATGAAGAAGCTGGAGGAAGAGGGCGTGCAGATTACGGAGGTGGATCTGGCTCCGTTTAAAGAATCGACCGCATCATATCTTCAGAATTTTATCACAGACAACAACCTTCAGGAAGTTTTCGATAAGATTCAAAGCTTAAAGTAAACAACGGTAAAGGGGGAGCGCAACGGTGCTGAATAAAATTCTGGATGTGACGCGAAAAATTACGAATATTATTGTAACATTCCTGTTTATGGTGGTAGTGGCTGTCGTATTTGCCCAGGTAGTGGCCCGTTATGTCGCCGGATCTTCGATCCGGTGGGCCGACGAGCTGGCCAGGTTTGCATTTGTCTGGCTGGTCTATCTGGGAGGCTCCATCACGATCCGGGAAGGCAGAAATGTATGCTTTGATTTACTGCTGGAGGCATGTAAGGGAAAAACCTGGAAGGTGATGTTTACGGTTGTCTGTGCGGCATCGGCAGTTTTCCTAATCTGCATGACTTACCTCGGCGTTTTAGTCTGCCAGACCCAGATGGCGGAAAGTTCGCCCATCATGCACTGGCCCATGGCCGCTGTGTGCGCGGCTATACCGATAGGCGGAGTACTGATGTTTTTTGAACAAATCAGTTATTATCTGGTTCATTTGAATGGAACGCAGGATGAAAAAGGCGAGGAGGAGTGTGTATGTTAGTTACGGCATTTATATTGTTTTTTGTATTTTTAATGCTGGGTGTGCCCATCGCATTTTCGCTCGGCCTCGGTTCGGTAGTCGCTATCTTTATGGATGATAAAATCTCTTCGATGCTGGTAGCGCAGAAGCTGTTTTCTTCCATCAACTCCTTCAGCCTGATGGCAATCCCCTTTTTTATGCTTTCCGGCGAGCTGATGGAGGCCGGGGGCATCTCCAAACGCCTGGTTAACATTGCAAAGGCGTTTGTGGGGCATATTACAGGCGGCATTGGAATGGTGGATATCGGAACCAGCGTTCTCTTCGCGGGCGTATCCGGTTCGGCGGCAGCCGATACGGCGGCCGTGGGTTCCATGCTGATTCCGTCTATGCTGAAAAACGGTTATCCGAGGGGGCTTGCGGCGGTCATCCAGGCATGTGCCGGGTCTCTCGGCCCGATTATCCCGCCCAGCCTTACCATGATTATCTACTGCTCCCTGACCGGCCTGTCAATCGGCGAATGCTTTATGGCCGGTGTTATTCCTGGTCTCATCATCGGACTCGGCGTTGCGGTCGTCACTTATTTTTATGCCAGGCGCCTGGGAATAAAGGGGGATGAACGGGTTCCCTACCGGGAGAGGCTGACGGCAATAAAAGACGGGATTCTGGCGATTATCATGCCCCTTATCATCATCGGCGGAATCGTCTCCGGTATTTTTACTCCTACGGAGTCAGGGGCAATTGCTGTAATCTATGCCCTGGTGATCGGAATGTTTGTCTACAAAGAATTTACCTACCGGGAACTGCCGAGGATTTTCCTGAAGGCGGCTTCCATGACGGGTATGGCGCTGCTGATTGTTGCCGGAGCCTCGATTTTCAGCTGGCTTGTGGCTTATGAGAAATTCCCGAAAATGATTATCACTTTCCTCACCGGTTTAACGGACAACAAATACGTTATCATGATGCTGCTGGTGCTGTTCCTGCTTTTTGTCGGAATGTTCATTGAGACTCTGTCGGCGACCATCATCTGTGCGCCGATTCTGATGCCGGTGGCGGCCCAGTACGGCATTGATCCGATTCAATTTGCCCTGATTATGGTCATTACTCTTGTCTATGCTGGAGTAACTCCGCCGGTCGGAGGCGTGCTGTTCATTACAATGGGAATTGCAAAGGCGAAGATGAAGGAGGCGCTTACCTATCTGGCGCCGTATCTTGGAATCATCTGTATCGTCATTTTACTGCTGATTTTTGTTCCGCAGATCTCTCTGCTGCTGCCGAGACTGCTGTTCTAATCGTTACTGTTCACAGAAGCGCGCATTTTGGCGGGGCTGTGAATAGTGACTTCTAATCTGATACGGAAGTTATATGAGGAGGAATAAGGGATGAAACTTACGTTAAATGTTTCTCTGGCAGGAAAGACGGCCGTCATCACGGGAGCCGGAGGCGTTATCTGCGGCTGCATGGCCAAAGTGCTGGCTGAGGCCGGCGCCAATGTGGCGGTGCTGGACATTAATGAGACGGCGGCAAAGAAGGTGGCGGAGGAAATTATTGCTGCCGGCGGCACTGCGCTGGCAGTCGGCTGCGATGTGTTGTCTGCGGAGAGTTTAAAAGAGGCGCATGAGCTTGTAGCCAGGACCTATGGACCGTGCCGGATTCTGGTAAACGGGGCGGGAGGAAATAATCCGAGGGCCACAACGGCCGGAGAGTTTTTTGATTCTTCTCAGCTTGGCCATGAAAAAACCTTTTTCGATATTGATAAAGAGAGCTGGAAGTTTGTCTTCGATCTGAATTTCACAGGTACGTTTCTGACAACGCAGGAATTTGCCAGGGACATGCTGGGCGGGGAGGCATGCAGCATTATCAATATTGCTTCCGTGAATACATTTCTTCCGCTGACTAAGATCCCTGCCTATGCTGCGGCAAAGGAGGCGGTGGGAAATTTCACAAAATGGCTGGCTACTTACTTTGCCGGGACCGGGATACGCGTTAATGCAATAGCGCCGGGATTTTTGTCCACCCATCAGACACAGGCGCTCTTTTATGAGGCGGACGGTGTGACACCGACACCGCGGCTTAAGAAGATAATAGAGGGAACTCCCATGAAGCGTCTGGGGCAGCCGGAGGAACTTGCGGGAGCGCTGCTGTTTTTATTGAATGACGAAGCATCATCTTTTATCACAGGCACCGTGCTTCCCGTGGACGGAGGATATACGGCCTACAGCGGCGTGTGATGCCCGGATGTATCTGAATGACAGTGATGATCCGTTCTGAGGAAAGGAAAAATGATGAAGGCAATAAAAATTAATAAACCGGGAGAAATCTATGTGTCGGAGATTCCGGATGCAAAGTGGAAGAAAGGATATGCGGTTATCGAGGTAAAGGCGCTGGGAGTCTGCGGCTCCGATGTCCATGCCTACGCAGGGAAAAGCCCTAATGTGTCTTATCCGCTGGTGATTGGACATGAAACCGCCGGGATTGTGGTGGAGGTGGAGGACGAAAACCGCTACGGAATCAAAAAGGGGGACCGGGTCGTTCTGGATCCTTATCTCTACTGCGGAACCTGTTATCCCTGTTCCCAGGGAAGAACCAACTGCTGTGAAAAGCTGGAGGTTCTGGGAGTCCAGACGCAGGGCAGTATGAGCCGGTACTTTGCTCATCCCCTGAGCCATATGGTGAAGGTGCCGGATTCCATGACATGGGAGGAGCTGGCCGTGACGGAGCCGCTGGTAATCGCCCTGCATGCGCTTCACAGCCTGAAGCTGAAAAAAGGTGAACATATCGTAATTATCGGGGCCGGGGCAATCGGCATGCTGGCCGGAATGGCGGCGCTGGCTTACGGAGGTATACCGATAATGGCAGATATCGTGGATCAGCGTCTGGAGCTTGCAAAGACTTTTGGAATCAAATATACGGTAAATCCGCAGACCGAAGATGCACCGGGCTATATTAGGAAAGTTACCGGCGGGCGGATGGCGGAGTGTGTATCCGAGGTGTCTGGTTCCGCTGCCGCAGTCAGAAACGCCCTGGACTATGCCGCGCCGACAGGCAGAGTGGCGCTCACCGGATGGCCCAACAGGCCGGTAGAGCTTCCGACGGCAGTGATTACCAGAAAAGAATTGCAGATAGTGGGTTCCCGGACCGGTACAACGGAAGAATTTGCGGAGGCGGCAGAGCTAATCTCCACCGGCCGTGTTCCCGCGGCAAAGATTATATCTAAAATCGTTTCCTTTGAGGAGCTTCCGCAGGCAATCGCGCATCTGGACGCCTGTCCGGGAGACTGGCTGAAGCTGATTGCCCTGATATGAAAGCGGACGGCGTAATCTTTGATATGGACGGCCTGATGTTTGATACGGAAAGGCTTGGTCTGGAGGGCTGGAAAAAGGCCGGCAGAATCCTGGGATATCCGATCGGCGCGGAGATGGTGGCCCGGATCCGGGGCTGTAACCGGACGGATGCTGAGAAAATGTTCAAAGAACGGTACGGAGAGAATTTTGATTACGGCCGGGCCCGGGAGATACGGCTTAACTACGCCGCCCGGGAGATAGAGGAGAATGGACTTCCCGTTAAGCCCGGTTTATATTCCCTGCTTGAATTTTTAAAGAACAGAGAGCTGCCTATGGCAGTTGCCACCGCATGTGACAGCAAAACGGCACACGGTAATTTGGAAAAAGCGGGTATTCAGGAATATTTTAAAGCTGTTATCTGTGGTGATGAAATCAGACACGCGAAGCCGTGGCCGGATATCTTTATCTGTGCGGCAAAACGCCTGGGAACCGGGTGCGGTAATACGATCGTGTTTGAAGACAGTGTCAATGGAATCGAAGCAGCGTACCGAGCAGGCTGTATCCCTGTCATGGTTCCGGATCTTACTGTGCCGGATGAAGCGGTGCAAAAGAAATGTTTTTGTGTTATTAACAGCCTCTGTGAGGCAGAGGCGCTGTTTGATTCGTGCAGCGCCGCAGGCCGGTCCGTATGAAAACGGACTGGCCTTTTTCTTATTACTTCTTAATCGAATCCCGGTGTTTCTGGAATGTGTAGATCAAATCTAAAATATAATCCTGTTCTTCCACAGTCAAATCTTTAGCAGCGTTATAAATATAGGACAGCAGGCGCGCGCTCTTTTCCAAATCAAAATCGATGTCCATATTGCCGTTTCCGGTCATCAGCCAGGTCTGGCTGATATGCAGGATATCGCAAATAGCCTTGATAACCAGTGTCTGGGGCTCAGCCCTGCCGTATTCGATATTTGTGATGACACCGCGGGACATACCCAGTGCTTCGGCCAAGGAATCCTGGGTATATCCTCTCGCTTTTCGCGCTATTTTTAATCGTTCTCCAATTGTCATTTCCCACCTCTTGAAAGATAAATTTTAAACAAACACGGTACGGAACAGATACCAATTTAGATTAATATGCAATATTTGAATCATAACATAAGAAAAATGATTTGTCAAAACAATAATGGATTTTTAATACAAAATTAGTGATTGACAGCACAAATTATGCGTGATATGATGCATTTATAAAACAAATGTGCGATTTTTCAATACAAATGATGGGAGGAGAACGATGAATAAGGAGGATAACATTAACCGTCTTGACGCAATCATTGAGGGGGCCAGTAAGCTCTCCACCGAGAAACAGGAGTTGATTCTGGCTGTCATAGAGGGGATGGCTTTCACAAAAAAACTTTACACTCTTCAGGGGGACAGGAGGGGGACGGAGAAGAAGGTTAACACCCGTTCCGCATAACGGATAAATACGGAAATGCTGCGCAGCTATTTCTTTTATTTATAGTGTAACTGGAAACGGTAACTGTGAAGCTACACAAAACAGTTACTTATTGACTATTATCAGGAGGAGCTATTTTATGAGTGTGTATGATCTGTTGATTGATGTGGCTATTGCGTCAATCCTGATTTTGGCCGGGCAGCTGCTGCGTGCAAAAATTCCTGTTTTTCAGAAATTCTTTGTTCCGGCCAGTATGATCGCCGGCTTTATTGGACTGGCCATGGGAGAACAGGGACTGGGAATCCTGCCGTTTTCGACCTCGATTGGATCCTACGCGGGGGTGTTGATCATTCTGGTTTTTACTATTGTCGGAGTCAATGGATTTAAGATGGGGGAGACGAAGGGGGCAGGTGAAGAGGTAAAAAGGGTGCTTAGCTTCAACATGTACCGGTTTGTCATTTTCTTTCTGCAGTTTATCATCCCGATTACAGTGACGCTCACTGTCATCAAAGCTGTGAACCCCGAGGTAAATCAGGGCATCGGAATTTTGCTGGCATCGGGCTTCACGGGAGGACACGGCACGGCGGCGGCCTGCGGGGCAACCTTTGCAGAGCTTGGCTGGCCGGAAGCGACCGATTTGGGAATGACGTTTGCAACCATCGGAATACTGACGGGGATTTTTGGCGGCCTGGCTTTTGTTAAATGGGCCACGAGCAAAGGGTACACCGGATATATCAAGGATTTTAAATATATTTCAGGAGATTTGAGAACCGGGCTTGTATCAAAGGAAAACAGGACATCTATCGGGGAGGAAACAATCAGCTCCGTGTCACTGGACACACTGTGTTTTCATCTGGCAATTGTGGCCGGCATTGCCGGGCTTGGGTACTATCTGAACGCAAATATTATTGCGGTCCATTTATTGAAGGGGATTCCGGACTTTACGGTTGCGTACCTGATTGCTTTGATATTCTTCTTTGCGCTTCGGAAGACGCCTGTCTACGATTATATTGATACCAATATCAATCAGAAGATATCCGGTACGGCCACGGATTATCTGGTGTTTTTCGGAATTGCCTCGATCAAGCTGACGGTTATTGTGGAATACGCGGTTCCGCTGGTCATCTTAACAATTGCCGGCCTGGTGTGCGTTTTCCTGACCGTGATACCGCTTGGATATCTTATGAATAAGGACAGCTGGTTTGAACGTTCCCTGTTCTGCTTCGGTTACTGCACCGGCGTGTTTGCCATCGGTTTTGTTCTTCTTCGGATTGTAGATCCGGAGAATAAGTCAAAGACGGTGGAGGATGTGGCTATGACCCCATTCCTCAACTTTATTGAGATTGCCTTCTGGTCATTGATACCGGCCGCGCTGATCGCAGGAAAAGGGTGGCTTGTCGTAGGTCTGGTTTCACTGGCATTTGTCATATCGCTGGCTGTGACGATAGGAGGAAAGATGTGGTATACGGCGCCGCTCCGGGAGCGGAAGACGCTCGGAATCACAGAGGAGTAAGAGCAACAACTATTTATTAAATAAAAATATAAAAGGAGGAGCGTATTATGAACAGTACAAAGATTGATTTCCTGTATCTGAATGAGGAGGAAATGGTGAAAGCGGGAGTAACCGATATGCACCGCTGTGTGGAGGTAATGGGGGAGGTCTTCGATCTTATGGGAAGAGGCGACTATGTGATGGGCGGCAAAAACCATAATTCCCATGGTATCATGATTTCTTTCCCTGACGAGCCGGAATTTCCTAATATGCCGAAAAATGGGCCTGACCGCCGTTTCATGGCGATGACAGCTTACCTGGGCGGCAGGTTCAATATAGCCGGTGAGAAATGGTATGGTTCCAACCGCGACAATGTTGAAAAGGGCATTCCGCGCTCCATTTTAATGGTCATGCTGAACAATGCGGATACGGGGGCTCCCGAGGCGCTGATGTCGGCCAACCTCATCAGTGCGGTGCGGACGGGCGCGATACCGGGAGTCGGAGCGAAATATCTGGCCAGGCCTGAATCCAGAGTATGCGCACTGATCGGCGCAGGTGTTATCAGCCGTACCTGTTTCATGTCTCTGATTGATGTATGTACAAAACTGGATACAGTTAAAATATATGATATTTATCCGGCCGCATCAGAAAAGCTGGCCGCTTATATCCGTCAGAATTATCCGCAGATCCATACAATCGAACTTGTCGACAGCGTGGAAGAGGCTGTGCGGGAAGCCGACGTGGTCAATGTGGCAACCTCCGGCAAGGTATATCCGCGGATTGAGGAAGAATGGCTGAAGCCGGGCGTCTATGTCTCACTGCCGGCAGGAATAGACCTGGATCCCGATTTTGTCCTGAACCGCGCACGCCGTGTGGTGGATAACTGGAAAATGTACGAAGCGTGGAGCGATGAACTTAAATATCCGTATCATCCAATCATGGGACTGATCGGAACGTATTATCTTGACTGGCTTGCGGAGGGCAGGATGACCGAGGACATGATCGAGAACCTGGGCGATATTGCCGCGGGCAAGATTGCGGGCAGGAAAAATGATGAGGAGAAGATTCTCTTTGGAATGGGCGGCATGCCGGTTTATGATGTGGCCTGGGGCCATACCGTATATCATCAGGCAAAGGAAATGGGACTTGGCACGACACTGAACCTGTGGGATAAGCCATATCTGTATTAATCCGAAACGGCGCCGCGCATATAATACGTGAGTGTGTCTGAAAAGCAGAAGAAAAGGTTGGCCGCTTTGCGGGCGGAAAGAACCGCAGCGGCCGGGACAGGGGAAAACCGGGCAATGCAGATGCATTTTCCGGTTTTCTTTTGCAGTTTAGTGGGAGGTATGTGTTGAAGATACAGTTGACAGAAAAGGCGGCGGAAATACTCCTGGCCTTGACCGCACTCATTTGGGGGAGCGGATTTGTGTGTTATAAAAATCTGATGAGTCTTTTGACACCGATTCAGTTTGTGGTTGTGCGTTCCTTTTTTTCGGCGGTTTGCGCCGGATTATTTTTCCTGTGTGTGATTAGAAGGGCGAGCCGGCGGGAATGGCTGGGAGGTTTTCTGCTGGGAGGGATTCTGGCGGCAGCCGGTCTGGTACAGACTTATGGGATACGCATAACATCGTCGGGGAACTGCGCATTTCTGACGGGAACAAATGTGGTAATGGTGCCCTTTCTATCCTGGGCGCTGACGAAAAAAAAGCCGGGCCGCAGCAATCTGTTTTCCGCGCTGATGATGTTTGCCGGGGTCTGCCTGCTGACGGTGGATTTTAACAATATCACGGCTGTCAATGCCGGGGATCTGCTGTCGTTCCTGGGAGCATTCCTCTATGCGGTTCATATCGCAGTCACGGGAAAGCTCTCCGGCACGGTGAGGCCGAAGGCGGTGACTTGTCTGCAGTTTTTGGCTTTGTTTACTGTAAATCTTTTGTTTGTTCCGCTGGAGGAAACGCCCTTTATAATACCGCCGGCTGCAGTTCTTCCGGCCGCATACCTGGGCATTGTTTCAATATTTATCGGGCATACCCTCCAGATCATCTGTCAGGAAAAGGTAGACAGCACGAAAGCAGCCGTGCTTCTGAGCCTGGAGGGGGTATTTGGGAGCATATTCAGCGCAATTCTTCTGGGGGAGCGGTACCGGCTTCCTGCACTGGCCGGTTTTGTGCTTATTTTTTTATCAATTCTGCTGTCGCAGACAGGAGGACGCGTCAGGAACGGACCGGGCCCGGTGTGGTGAGGCTTTGGCTGAGTCTTCCGTCCCCGGCTGAAGGTTGTCGTGAGGGGGAAGCCGGCCGGAATGAATTGCTGCGGGGACCGTTTGCACTCTTAACGCCAACAAACAGCGCGCGTCTTTGCATCTGAAAATTGTATTTCACTAAAGGCTGTGATAAGATATACATAGGGCGGCAGAGAACGTAACCGCACTGCTTCAGTGTTACGGATAAAGAGAACACGGGATGAAATTGTGTTTACACGGGGGAATTTATGATAAAAGTATTCTTAGTAGAAGACGAGGCAATTATCCGCCGCGGCATCCGGGACAATATCGACTGGAATGCCAACGGCTTTGAATTCGCAGGGGAGGCGGGTGACGGGGAGTACGCCTATCCGCTGATATTGAAGACAGAGCCGGATATACTCCTGACAGATGTAAAGATGCCGTTTATGGACGGGCTGGAGCTAAGCCGGCTGGTTAAAAAGGCCCTGCCCCAGACAAAGATTATTATCCTCAGCGGTTACAATGAATTTGACTATGCAAAGGAAGCCATCAAGATTGGAATCAGCGATTATCTTTTAAAGCCGGTTACTTCCGCAAACCTGATTGACGCGCTGAAAAAGGTGGCGGAGACAATCCGGGAAGAGAGGGAGAAGAGTAAACTTCTGGAGCGCTATTTTGTAAGCTATGAAAAATATACGGAATTTCTGGATAAGACCGATTACAGCGGAGTCGACAGAAAGCTGATAGAGGATTTCCTGAAGCTCGGCTCTCTGGATGAATGCAGGCTGTTTATCGAGGAATACTTTGCCGCGGTGGGGGAGAATAATTATAAATCCCTTCTGCTGCGCCAGTATATGGTGATGGATATCTTTTACTGTGTCCAGGAGTTTTTAAAGGGAATCAATGTGAACACGGACGAGATACCGCCGGAGCGAAAAGATATCAAATTGATACCGAAAGCGATTACAAACGTGGAGACGACTCTGATGTACCTGACGGATCTCTTCATTTTTGCCCTGACGATGAGGGACCGGGCCTCAAACGACCGTTACGGGACCCTCATCAGGGATGCGAAGGATTACATAGCGCAGAATTACAGCAACAGCGATTTTTCTCTGAATATGATAGCGACCCATATCGGTGTCAGCCCCAGCTATTTCAGCTCCATCTTTAAGCAGGAAACAGGCCAGTCCTTTGTGGAATATCTTACGAAGTCCAGGATTGACAAGGCCTGCGGGCTGTTAAAATGCACAACGCTAAGGACGGCGGAGATTGGGGAGCGGGTGGGGTACAATGATCCGCACTATTTCAGCTCAACGTTTAAGAAGATAACGGGCCAGTCGCCCAAAGAGTTCAAAGCAAAGGAAGTTAAAAATGAAAGCTGAAGACAGCAGTCAGATGACAGAGGAGCAGTCCCTATTCACAACCCGCAAAACAGCGGCTGGGAATAGGTATGAGGAGCAGCCCGAGGAAAGAAAAAAAGGTCTGAGGAAGCTTACGTTGAAGCTGCGCCTGACCCTTCTCCTGTTTGTGATAGCAATTCCGCTGACCGGAATGGTTCTGGGGATCCTGGGGATGATCCGCAATTATTCCAATTCCTATAAGAATATCATGGCAAATCTTAAGACGGCCAATGAATATAATCTGAAGTTTAAAGAGGACATGGAATATTCAATGTACCGCGTTATGATCGGACTGATTGACGCAGGACAGTTTGAAAACGGGGATATTATAGAGGGAATGAGCCGGTACGCAACGGTGGTTAAAAATCCGATTAATATGATTAATTCCGCCAGGTTTGCCTTTGATAATACGATAGAAAGAACGCCCGGCTCTGACAGCGATATCAAAATCAGGGGAATTTTATCCTGTCTGGATTCATTGGAGAATGCGGTCAGCAAGATGATAGATAATTCAAAGAAGCCGGGCACCTATGACGAGAACTTTTCAATCTGGGAGAATGATATCCAGGGGCTTTGTTCCATGATTCAGGATTACATCACCCAGTATACCTATTATGAAATACTCAAGATGGAGGATCTGCAGAAAGAACTGGAGGTCCATACAAAGCAGATTGTGGGAGGCTTCCTGGCTATACTGGCCGGAGTGCTGACCGTCGGCTTCACGCTATCGGTGATGATTACAAAGTCGGTGACGAATCCAATCAATAACCTGAAGCAGACGGCGGAACGGCTTGGACGGGGAGAACTGGAGGCAAGGGCCAGAATGTGCGGCCTGGAGGAAATCAACGTGCTGGCCAGAACGCTGAACCGGATGAGCGATGAGATAGCCGGTCTGATGGAGAAGACGAAGCAGGAGCAGAAGAGCCTGAGGGAGGCGGAGCTTAAGCTTCACCAGGAGCAGATTAACCCCCATTTCCTCTATAATACGCTGGACTCCATCGTATGGATGGCGGAGGGGGGCAATAACCATCAGGTGGTGGAGATGACCACCGACCTGAGCGATTTTTTCAGAACCGTACTTTCGGGAGGCAATGATTTCATCACGATTGCCGAGGAGGAGACGCATATCCGCAGCTATCTGAAGATCCAGAAGATCCGATACGAGGATATCCTGGATTATAATATCAATATTGAACCGTCTATTAAAGATAAAATCGTACTGAAAATGATTCTCCAGCCCATTGTAGAGAATGCCCTGTACCACGGTATCAAGAATAAAAGGGGAGGCGGCACGATAACGGTCCGCGGATACGAGGACAGAAACGGAATCGTCTTCGAGGTGGAGGACGACGGGATCGGGATGGACGGACCGGCGCTCCACAGTCTGCGGGAGAAGCTGAAGGGAAACAGGAATATGGAAGTAAAGAAAAAGGGAGGCTTCGGTTTGAACAATGTGGCCCAGAGGATTCGTATGTACTATGGAGAGGGAGCAGATATCACGGTTGAGTCGGAAAAGGATATCGGAACGTGTATCAAAGTATACCTGGGCGTAACCGCTGCGGTCTGAACGTTGGAGTTCGGCCTTCAATATTATGGAGATTTAGTTAAGCAGGTGAGGACGCCGCCGGTACGGCCAGCGGACGGGGTAGTGGGGTGTGTATATGAGTCTTTCGTCCCGGGGAGAGATTGTCGTGGGTTGGGGCTGCGGGCGAAGATAAAGTCTGCGGAGCACACTCCCGCTCTGTGAAATGCATCGCGCTGCTAGGCTCGAAAAGACCTCGCCAATCAGCGATGGATTTCAACGGCATCCGCAGACTTTATCTTCCCCTCCGCCCCAAGGGAAGGTTATCGCCGGGACGAAAGACTCCGCCGGGGGGATTGGCCCCGTCCACTGGCCTGCGGCCGCTGAATGTCTCACGCGTTAAGTGCGGGGGGCGGACCTTGTCGTTGCCACTAAGAGCTACCGTGTACGGGAAATACGATATGCCTTCATTGCGCCTTTATGAAAGGCGCTGGATTTGATATCAGCCTGCCGGAAACACGTAGTGGCCGCGACAGGGTCCTCCCCATTTAAGGTTGGAGACAATCAGCGCCCGAAACGGACCATGTCTGGTGTGCGAAAACCTTCGCCTGAGTCTTCCGTCCCTGCGAAAACCTGACCGGGGGAAGTAGGCGGAATCAATTGCGTAGGGGACATGGGAGTCCGCCGGTGCTTAGCGAGGTTCCTCACGAGCTTAGCATTCCGATGCGCACTCCAAAGAGTGCAAACGGTCCCCGCAGCAATTCATTCCGGCCGGATTCCACCTTCACGACAACCTACCCACGGGGACGGAAGACTCAGACAGACTCCCCCACTACACCGGACATGGTCCGTTCCGGACGCGTCCTCCAAACCTCAGTTAAATCTCCATAATATCGGTTCAGCCTTCGGCCAAACTGCAACAAATGATACGTTTGCGTGCCGAATCGAAAAAAATCATAAACTTTTCGAAAAAAATCACAAGTTTTATGCCATACAGGCGGTAGAAAACGGAAATCCGGCATGAATCAGTGTAAAAATTTTAACTTTTTTCAAAAGATGCTCTGTTTCAAAAAAACGGAGCATCTTTTATAATAAGGACATAGCGATGAAGAGAAAAACACTTTTCACCGTGTCCGGCGGTGAAAGGCACGCAAGGCAGAGCTTTCACTGCAAGTCAACAAGGGCAACTTAAAAACAAGGAGGAAGAAGTACTATGAAAAAAAGATTTTTATCAGCAGCTCTTACCGTAGCAATGGCAGTATCCATGACAGCATGCTCCAGCAAACCGGCAGAGACGGCACCGGCGACTGAGGCAGCAGCACCGGCGGAGACAGAGGCAGCAGGCGAAGAGACAGAGGCAAAAGAGGCGGCAGCCGACACAGGAGATAAAGAGCTTATCACCGTGGGCTATGCACAGGTTGGCGCTGAGTCCGACTGGAGAACTGCAAACACAGAATCTTTCAAATCCACATTTACAGAAGAAAACGGCTATAAGCTTATCTTTGATGATGCACAGCAGAAACAGGAAAACCAGATTAAGGCAATCCGTTCTTTCATCCAGCAGGATGTTGACTACATTGTAGTAGCTCCTGTAGTAGAGACGGGATGGGAGACCGTTCTTGAAGAAGCAAAAGAAGCAGGAATCCCAGTTATTCTTTCCGACCGTATGATGCAGGTATCCGACGATTCCCTTTTTGAAGCATGGGTAGGCGGCAACTTCGTAAAAGAAGGCGAGACATGCGGAAACTGGCTGGCTGATTACTTAGAGGCACAGGGACGCGGCGACGAAGAAATCAACATCGTAACAATCCAGGGAACCATCGGTGCATCCGCACAGGTTGGCCGTACGGAAGGTTTTGCAAACGTCCTTGCAGAGCATTCAAACTGGAAGATGCTTGACATGCAGACAGGTGAATTCACACAGGCTAAAGGACAGGAAGTTATGGAGTCCTTCTTAAAGAGCTACGACGACATCGACGTTGTTATCTGTGAGAATGATAACGAAGCATTCGGCGCTATCGATGCCATCAAGGCAGCAGGAAAGACATGCGGACCGGACGGTGACATCATCGTAGTTGGTTTTGACTCTGTTAAAGCAGCATTTGAATCCATGATCGCTGGCGACTTAAACGCAACCTTCGAGTGCAACCCGCTTCACGGACCACGTGTGGCTGAAATCATCCAGAAGCTGGAAAAAGGTGAGACGGTTGAAAAGATTCAGTACGTTGACGAAGCTTACTTCGATACAAGCATGGATCTGGAAAACATCTTAAAAGAAAGAGCATATTAATCATAATACATAGCCCAATATTGATTGATTAATCAGGAGGCGTGGGGCCGGAGGCTTAGGTTTCCTCCCTGCGTCTCCTTTTTGATGCCGAAAATAATGGGAAGCAATTAAAAAAGAGGAGGCAAAGCTTTTATGGAAAAGGATTCCGTTCTTGAAATGAGGCACATATATAAGACATTCCCGGGTGTAAAAGCTCTGCAGAATGTGGATTTCACCCTGAAAAAAGGTGAGATACATGCCCTGATGGGTGAAAACGGCGCGGGAAAATCCACGCTGATTAAAGTTCTGACAGGAGTTGAGGAGTTTGAAACAGGGGAAATCATGATTGAAGGCTGTGACCACACAATTATCAACCGCAGCCCCCAGGAAGCACAGCAGAAAGGTATCAGCACCGTATACCAGGAGATTAACCTCTGTCCCAACCTGACAGTCGCAGAAAACCTTTTTATCGGCAGAGAGCCGAGAAAGGGAGGACTGATTGACTGGAAGACCATGAACAGGAAAGCAAGCGAGCTGCTTGGCAGCCTTGATATAAATGCAGACGTTACGAAGACGATTGACAACTACTCCATCGCAATTCAGCAGATGATCGCAATAGCCCGCGCCGTCGATATGTCGGCAAAGGTTCTGATACTGGATGAACCGACTTCCTCGCTGGATGACGGAGAGGTGGAAAAGCTTTTTGAGCTGATGAGGAAGCTCAGGGCGGAGGGAGTTGGAATCATCTTCGTTACCCACTTCCTGGAACAGGTTTATGCAGTATGCGATAAAATCACGGTGCTGAGAAACGGCCAGCTTGTCGGCCGGTATACAACGGCGGAGCTGCCCAGGGTACAGCTTGTGGCAAAGATGATGGGCAAGGATTTTGACGACCTGGCCGCAATCAAGGGAGAGAAAGACAAGGGGGCGGCCCACAGTGATGAGGATATCGTCATTAAAGCAGCCGGGCTGGGCAGGAAAGGTTACATAAAACCATTTGACCTTGTTATTCACAAGGGGGAGGTAATCGGTTTTACCGGGCTTCTGGGTTCAGGAAGATCGGAATCGGTCCGGGTTCTTTACGGCGCGGAACGCTCCGATGAAGGCAATCTGTTCATCAAGGGAAAGAAGGTAGTGGCCAAACATCCTCTGACCTCCATGAACGAGGGAATGGCGTATCTGCCGGAGGACCGCAAAAATGAAGGAATTATCGCCGATTTGTCCGTGAGGGAGAATCTTATCATGGCGCTTCAGGCTAAACGCGGAATGTTCCGCCTGCTCAGCAGAAAGCAGCAGGAGGAGTACACCGATAAATATATTGAAATGCTCCAGATCAAGACAGCCAGCCGCGAGACTCCGATTAAATCGCTGTCGGGCGGAAACCAGCAGAAGGTGATTATCGGAAGATGGCTTTTGACAAATCCTGATTTCCTGATTCTTGACGAACCAACCAGAGGTATCGATGTCGGAACGAAGACGGAGATTCAGAAGCTGGTCGTGAAGCTGGCGGAAGAGGGGATGGCAGTGGTGTTCATTTCATCCGAGATCGAGGAGATGCTAAGAACCTGCGACCGTATGGTGGTTATGCGCGACGGCGGGAAGGTCGGAGAGCTTGACGGCGGGGAAATGAACCAGTCAACGATTATGTCAACCATTGCAGGAGGTCAGTAATATGAAAAACGATACATTGAAGAAAATAACATCACAGCGGCTGTTTCTGCCGATTTTCTGCCTCGCTCTGGTATTGCTGGTGAATGTTATCACAACACCGAACTTTTTTGCCATCTCAGTCAGAGACGGGGTTCTGTACGGATACATCATTGATATCATCAACCGCGCTTCAGAGCTGGTAATCCTGGCGATCGGAATGACGCTGGTCGTGTCCTCTTCGGCCGGAACCGACATCTCCGTCGGAGCCATTATGGCAGTGAGCGCGGCTGTATGCTGCAACATTCTGTCAGGCGGGGAGAGGGCGGCAACGGAATTTGCCAATCCATTAATTCTCGGATTTCTCGCTGCGCTTGCGGTCGGTATTTTAATCGGATGCTTTAACGGATTTCTGGTTTCCAAACTGAATATCCAGCCGATGGTTGCCACGCTCATCATGTTTACGGCAGGCAGAGGGATTGCACAGCTTATTACAGACGGACAGATTACCTATGTCCGTGTTGACAGCTACAAGATTCTCGGCTCCTCGTTCCCGGGGGTTCCCGTACCGACGCCGTTTATCGTGGCGGTTGTGCTAGTCGTAGTCACTGCGGTAATACTGAAAAAGACGGCCCTCGGCATGTACATCCAGTCGGTCGGCATTAATAAACGGGCCTCCCGGCTGATTGGAATCAAATCAGTCATGATTATCTTCCTGACCTACGCATACTGCGGACTTTGCTCCGGTCTGGCCGGACTGATTGCCTCCAGCCGTATTTACTCCGCAGATGCCAATAATATCGGGCTTAACATGGAGCTGGACGCTATCCTGGCCGTTGCCATCGGCGGCAACTCACTGGGAGGCGGTAAATTCTCCATCGCCGGTTCCGTCATCGGAGCCTATACCATCCAGGCTCTGACGACAACACTTTACGCAATGCATGTATCTTCGGATCAGGTTCCTGTTTACAAAGCGATTGTCGTGGTTATCATCGTAACGCTCCAGTCACCGGGATTTGAACGGTGGCGCAAATCACTTACCAAGAAAAAAGAGTTAAAACTCGCAGAAAAGGAGGCAGCATAATGAAGAATAAAAAACAACTGAATCAGACCAGCTTCCTTCTCCTTATTACAATTGTACTGTTTTTCGTAATGTATGCGGTCGGCTGTATTTTATTTAAGGATCAGGGCTTTGCAAGAACCCAGAACTTTTTAAATCTCTTTATTTCCAATGCGGGCCTGATCGTAATCGGTATCGGAATGACCGTTGTAATGATTACAGGCGGTATTGATATCAGTGTCGGTTCCTTTGTCGCCATGGGCTGTATGATGCTCGCATGGATGATGGAAAAGGGCGGCGTCGGGGCGGTTCCGGCCGTGATTATTGTCCTGATTACCGGTATTGTCTTCGGGCTCGTACAGGGATTCCTGGTCGCCTATATGGATATCCAGCCCTTTATCGTCACCCTGGCCGGCATGTTCTTTGCAAGAGGCATGACTGCCATTATTTCGAAGGACATGATCAGTATTACCAATGAGACCTTCATGGCATGGGCAAAAGCCAAAATCTATCTGCCTTTCGGCGGGTATCTGAATAAAAAAGGCATGATGATCCAGCCCTATATCTATCCGACCGTCATTATCGCCCTTGTTCTTCTTGTCGCAGCCTTTATTATGCTGAAATACACGAAGTTCGGCCGCAGCATCTATGCGGTGGGGGGAAGCCAGCAGTCGGCCCTGATGCTGGGACTGAATGTGCGCAAGGTGAAACTGAAAGCCTACGTTCTGGACGGATTTTTATGCGGCGTCGGCAGCGTCCTGTTCTGCCTGAATACACTGGGCGGATTCGTGGAGCAGGCCAAAGGCTTTGAGATGGACGCCATCGCCTCCTCGGTAATCGGCGGGACACTGCTGACCGGCGGTGTGGGAAACGTCGTGGGGACCCTATTTGGCGTCATGATTAAGGCAACCATAGAAGCATTTATCACCTTCCAGGGAACATTATCTTCCTGGTGGACGCGTATCACGATAGCAGCCCTTCTCTGCTTCTTTATTGTGCTTCAGTCCATATTGACAATGCTGAAAAAGAAGAAATAACCGATAACCGATGATGATGAACGACTGCACCGAAAAACGGAGGAAATGCATAGATGAAAACAGCGAATATTCCGACAGTAAAACTGGGGGTTGTGGCGGTCAGCCGCGACTGTTTCCCGATTGCCCTCTCCACAGACCGGAAAAACAGAGTCTGCGGCGAACTGGCCCAATCAGGGGTGGATGCCTATAACTGTCCAACTACGGTTGAAAATGAAAAAGATATGGAAAAGGCGCTTGAGGAAGTGAGAAAGGCGGGATGCAACGCTCTCGTTGTCTATCTCGGCAATTTCGGTCCCGAGACGCCGGAAACCCTGCTTGCAAAATACTTTACCGAAGGCCCGGTCATGTTTGCCGCCGCTGCCGAGGATGCGGCGGATAAGCTCTGCAACGACCGCGGGGATGCCTACTGCGGCATGTTAAACTGCAGCTACAATCTGGCGCTCAGAAATATCAGGGCATACATACCCCCCTATCCGGTGGGAACCCCGGAGGAAGTGGCGGGGATGATACTGGAATTTATCCCGATCGCCAGATGCATCCTGGGCCTAAGAAATTTAAAACTCATCACCTTCGGGCCGCGGCCGCAGGATTTTCTGGCCTGCAACGCGCCAATCAAGTGTCTGTATGAACTGGGAGTGGAGATTGAGGAAAACTCGGAGCTGGATCTCTTCGCATCCTTTAATGCACATGCGGAGGATGAACGAATTGACGCGGTGGCGGAGGAGATGGCAAAAGAGCTGGGAGGCGCCAATAAAATTCCGGAAATCCTTAAAAAGCTCGCACAGTATGAGATAACGCTGGAGGACTGGATCGAAGGCCATAAGGGCCATCGGAACTATGTGGCAATGGCGAACAAATGCTGGCCGGCCTTCCAGACGGAATTTAAATTTGTTCCATGCTATGTTAATTCCCGGCTGGTGGAAAAAGGGATCCCGGTTGCCTGTGAGACAGACATCTGGGGAGCGCTTTCCGAGTATATTGGAATCTGCGCATCGGAGGATGAGGTAACCCTGCTGGATATCAACAATTCCGTTCCGTCCGATATGTATCAGAAGAGGATAGAGGGAGTATATGATTATGCCCAGACGGATACCTTTATGGGATTCCACTGCGGCAACACTCCGATTACGAAGCTAAAAAAAGCCGATATGAGAAATCAGAAAATCATGGCCAGAACCCTCCCGGAAGAATACACCTTCGGAACGCTGGAGGGCGATCTGGCGCCAGCGGATATCACCTTCTTCCGTCTTCAGAGTACGGCGGACGCCGGACTCCGCGCCTATGTGGCTGAGGGGGAGGTGCTTCCGGTTGACACGGAGAGCTTTGGCTCTATCGGTGTGTTTGCCATACCGGAGATGGGCCGGTTCTACCGCAACGTTCTGATAGGTAAAAATTATCCGCACCACGGTGCCGTTGCATTCGGACACTATGGAAAAATTCTTTTCGAGGTATTTAAGTACCTGGGCGTGGAGGATGTCGCATTTAATCAGCCTAAGGGGATGATGTATCCGGGGGAGAATCCTTTTATTTAAGGCAGGCGGGACGCGGCCGGTACGGCCGGAGGACGGGGGAGTGGGAGTGTTTTGAATGACTCTTCAGTCCCGGGGATAGTGCCGCGAGTTGGAGCTGCGGAGAGGATCAATGGAAGGTTTTCGCCGGGACTGAAGACTCAGGGGAGTTTTTGTCCCGTCCTCCGGTGCTTAGCGAGGTTCCTCACGAGCTTAGCATCCGCTGTGTACTCCAAAGAGCGCGAGCGGTCCCCGCAGCAATTCATTCTGGCCGGATTCCCCTCTGCGACAAACCGTCATAGGGGGGCCAAAGACTCATTCACAAACCTCTGCTCCGTCTTCCGGCCGCTTTTGCGGCGTCCTTATTTTTCAACCAACATATTGATCTTATCAGTGAAATTATATATTATTAAAATCAGGAGGTAACAAAATGCTTGTTACAGCAAAAAATTATAAATTCTGGTTCTGTACCGGTTCACAGGATCTCTACGGAGACGAGTGCCTGGCCCATGTTGCGGAGCATTCGAGGATTATTGTGGAGGAACTCAATAAAAGCGGGAATCTGCCGTTTGAGGTGGTTTGGAAACCGACTCTTATCACGAATGAAGTGATTCGGAAAACTTTTAATGAAGCGAATCAGGATCCGGAATGCGCAGGCGTGATTACGTGGATGCATACGTTTTCACCGGCCAAGAGCTGGATCCTCGGGCTTCAGGAATACAGAAAACCGCTGTGCCATCTGCACACTCAGTTTAACCGTGAGATTCCCTATGACGCCATCGATATGGATTTCATGAATGAGAACCAGTCGGCTCATGGAGGCAGGGAGTACGGCCATATTGTCAGCAGAATGGGGCTTGAGAGAAAGGTGATTGTGGGCTATTGGGCGGATGCGGAAGTTCAGGCTGCGTTAGCCTCATGGATGCGCACGGCAGTGGGAGTGATGGAATCTTCCCATATCCGCGTGATGCGCGTGGCCGATAATATGAGAAATGTGGCTGTGACAGACGGTGACAAGGTGGAAGCGCAGATCAAGTTCGGCTGGGAGATTGACGCATATCCGGTAAATGAGATAGTGGATTGTGTGAATTCCGTTTCGGCGGCAGACACGGATGCGCTGGTGGAGGAGTATTACGACAAGTATGATATTCTTCCGGAAGGCAGGGACGAGAAAGAATTCCGCGCTCATGCTGCGGTTCAGGCCCAGATTGAAATCGGGTTTGAGCGTTTTCTGGAGGAGAAGAATTATCAGGCTATTGTAACGCATTTTGGCGATTTGGGAGGGCTTAAACAGCTTCCGGGCCTTGCTATCCAGAGACTGATGGAGAAAGGCTATGGTTTTGGCGCCGAGGGTGACTGGAAGACGGCGGCCATGGTCCGCCTGATGAAGATAATGGCGGCTAATACAAAGGACGCAAAGGGGACGACTTTCTTTGAAGATTATACCTATAATCTGGTGAAGGGCCGCGAGGGCATTCTTCAGGCCCATATGCTGGAGGTCTGTCCGACTATTGCGGACGGCAGGATTGCGATAAAGGAATGCCCGTTGTCGATGGGAGACCGTGAGGATCCGGCAAGACTTGTATTTACAGCCAAAGAAGGCCACGGCGTTGCCACGTCCCTGATCGACCTGGGCGACCGTTTCCGCCTGATCATTAATAACGTGGTTGTCAAAAAGGCGGAGAAGGAGATGCCTAAGCTGCCGGTAGCCACCGCATTCTGGACGCCGGAGCCGAGCCTGGAGACAGGGGCGGCCGCATGGATTTATGCGGGCGGCGCGCACCATACCGCGTTCTCCTATGATCTGACTGCAGATCAGATGGGCGACTGGGCGGCCTGCATGGGCATCGAGGCCGTATATATTGACAAAGACACAGATATCCGCCGGTTCAGAAATGAATTAAAGTGGAATGAGGCGTATTACAAATTTCATTAACGAAATTTCGACAGGTTACTGTTCGCAGAACCGCGCTTTTCAGCGGCGCTGTGAACAGTGACAGTGACAGTTCAAAGAAGGATGATGAATATGAGCACAGAACAGGTTATACTTAGTATCACAGAAGGAAGGACAGCGCTTGGGATTGAGTTTGGTTCCACCAGAATCAAGGCTGTACTGACCGATGAGACGACGGCCCCGATTGCACAGGGGAGCCATCAGTGGGAGAACCGCCTGGTAAATAATATCTGGACCTACACGATGGAGGATATCATGACCGGCCTCCAGGCCTGCTACCGGGATCTGGCCCGGGATGTAAGGGAGAAGTACGGACGGGAGCTTACAACGATCGGTTCCATCGGAATCAGCGCCATGATGCATGGATATATGGCATTTGACAAGAACGGTGTTCTTCTGGCCCCTTTCAGGACATGGAGAAATACCATCACGCAGGAGGCATCCGAAAAGCTGACGGAACTCTTTCAGTACAATATTCCGCAGCGCTGGAGCATTGCCCATTTGTACCAGGCAATCTTAAATGGGGAGGCTCATCTGACGGAGCTGGATTACCTGACAACACTGGCAGGTTTTATTCACTGGAAACTGACCGGAAAGAAGGTGCTGGGAGTCGGGGACGCTTCCGGCATGTTCCCAATTGATACGGCAACGGGAAATTATAATCAAACGATGGTGGACCAGTTTGACGGCCTTGATGTGATGAAGGAATATTCCTGGAAGCTCCGGGATATTCTTCCTGAGGTGCTTACCGCAGGCGAAGAGGCCGGAACACTGACGGAAGAAGGTGCGGCGCTTCTCGATGCGTCCGGGCTCCTGAAACCGGGAATTTTACTCTGTCCGCCGGAGGGAGACGCCGGTACCGGAATGACGGCGACAAACAGTGTAAAGGTGAGAACCGGAAATGTCTCCGCCGGAACCTCCGTTTTCGCGATGGTGGTGCTGGAGAAAGAATTGTCCAGGGTTTATCCGGAGATTGATCTGGTGACGACGCCTTCCGGGAACCTGGTGGGCATGGTTCACTGTAATAACTGTACCTCTGATCTAAACGCCTGGGTGAATATTTTTAAAGAGTATTCTGAGGCGATGGGAATGAAGGCAGATATGAATCAGCTGTTTGGAACTCTGTATAACAAGGCTCTGGAAGGCGATGCCGACTGCGGCGGGCTCATGTCCTGCTGTTATCTGTCGGGTGAGCCGATCACAGGCTTTGAAGAAGGACGTCCGCTATTTGTACGGACTCCGGACAGCCGCTTCAATCTTGCCAATTTTATGAGAACCCATCTGTACAGTTCCCTTGCCACACTTAAAATTGGCCTTGATATCCTCTTTAAAGAGGAAGGGGTAACGCTGGATAACCTGATGGGCCACGGCGGCCTGTTCAAGACCAAAGGGGTCGGACAGAAAGTCATGGCTGATGCCGCAAAGGTACCCGTATCCGTAATGGAGACGGCAGGAGAGGGCGGAGCCTGGGGTATCGCAGTGCTGGCCTCTTATATGCGTGACAAAGAAGAAAATGAGACGCTGGATCATTATCTGGAGACAAAGGTGTTTGCCGGAGAAGAGTCAGTCAGAATAGAGCCGGATGCCATAGATGCGGAAGGATTTGACCGGTTTATTGAATGCTTTAAGGCAGGGCTTGCAGTGGAGAGAGCTGCGGTGATTAATTAAGTAGGTGAGGACGCCGCCGGGACGGAAGACTCCTGCCGAGTGTGGCGCCCGTCCACCGGCCTGCGGCCGCCGCTGATTGCCTCACATTTTAAGTGGGGGAGAAAAGTCGGTATCCCCCACTGCCATGAGGCCAACCACGTGTCCGCATAGGATGCAGCCGTAATTCGATAATATACCGAGCATGGGTTGAAACAATTAAAATTCATAAGAAAGGTGAGAAAAATGTTAAAACATTTGAAAAAAAAGGTTTATGAAGCAAATATGCAGCTCCCGCAGTACGGTCTGGTAACATTTACCTGGGGAAATGTCTCCGGAATTGACCGTGACAGGGGGCTGTTTGTCATTAAACCGTCCGGTGTCGATTACGACAAATTAAAACCGGAAGATATGGTAGTAATGGATTTAAAGGGAAATAAGGTGGAGGGGGATCTGAATCCTTCCTCCGATACCAAAACCCATCTGGAGCTGTACAACCGTTTTCCCCAGATTGGCGGAATTGTACACACTCACAGTCCGTGGGCCACATCCTGGGCTCAGGCGGGACGTGATATTCCATGCTATGGAACAACCCATGCGGATTATATTTACGGCAGTATTCCATGTGTCAGGAATCTGACCAAGGAAGAACTGGATGAGGATTATGAGCTGAATACGGGTATTCTGATTGCGGATGTCTTTGAGGAGAGAAAATTGGATTGTATGGCAGTTCCCTGCGTACTCTGCAAAAACCACGGGCCCTTTACATGGGGAACCGACGCATTTAACGCAGTGCATAATGCGGTGGTATTGGAAGAAGTGGCGAAGATGGCCGCTCAGTGTGAGTGGATTAATCCGCAGGCAGAGCCGGCGCCCCAGTGCCTTCAGGACAAACATTATCTGAGAAAACATGGGCCGGGGGCCTATTATGGCCAGGGAAATTAATTTTTTTCCAACAATTCAACCTATAATGATTGCATAAATAGAAATATATAGTAAAATGTTGTGGTAGGCAGACGGTAAAGAATGCTGTCTGTTTTACGTATAACAAACTGAAAAATGGAGAATGAAAGGCGGAGGCAGACATGAAATTTTTTATTGACACAGCCAATGTGGACGAGATCAGAGAAGCGAACGACATGGGAATCATCTGCGGCGTTACAACCAATCCATCCCTGATTGCAAAAGAGGGACGCGATTTCAATGAGGTAATCAAAGAAATAACAGAGATTGTGGACGGTCCGATTTCAGGTGAAGTAAAGGCTACTACGGAAAAAGCGGAGGATATGATTGCAGAGGGACGTGAAATTGCAAAAATCCATCCGAATATGGTAGTGAAGATCCCAATGACGGCTGAGGGTCTCAAAGCGGTGAAGGTGCTTTCTGCTGAAGGAATCAAAACAAATGTCACCCTGATCTTTACGGCAAACCAGGCTCTTCTGGCTGCCAGGGCTGGCGCATCCTATGTTTCCCCGTTCCTGGGAAGACTGGATGATATTTCAACAAATGGTACCGAACTGATTTATGATATCGTTCAGATTTTTGATAACTATCCTGAGATTTCCACTGAAATTATCTGTGCATCCACGAGACATCCTCTCCACATCACAGAGTGTGCAAAGGCTGGAGGAGATATTGCAACTGTTCCGTTCAAGGTTCTGATGCAGATGGTTAAACATCCTCTGACCGATCAGGGAATTGAGAAATTCAAAGCTGATTATGAGGCAGTGTTCGGCAAATAATTGGGAAAGGAATCCGCAATGGAACTCTTAGAACTTAAACAAAAGGCAAATGAAGTCCGCAAGGGAATCGTGACGGCGGTACACGCAGCTAAATCCGGCCATCCGGGCGGCTCCCTGTCGGCGGCAGACATTTTAACATACCTCTATTTTGAAGAGATGAATATCGATCCGGCCCAGCCGAAGAAAGCGGACAGAGACCGTTTTGTCCTGTCCAAAGGGCATAATGCGCCGGGACTCTACGCCGTATTGGCTGAGAGAGGATATTTTTCGAAGAAAGATCTCCTGACACTCAGGCATATTGGCTCCTACCTTCAGGGGCATCCCGACATGAAACATATTAACGGTGTCGATATGTCCAGCGGTTCTCTCGGACAGGGAATTTCAGCGGCGGCAGGTATGGCGGTCTCAGCGAAAATAAGCGGCGATTCTTATCATGTATACACGCTGCTGGGCGACGGTGAGATCCAGGAAGGCCAGGTCTGGGAAGCGGCAATGTTTGCCGGACACAGGAAGCTGGACAACCTGACTGTGATCGTCGATAACAATAATTTACAGATTGACGGCTCCATCGAAGACGTCTGCTCTCCTTATCCGATTGATAAGAAGTTTGAGGCATTTAATTTCCATGTAATCTGCGTAGAAGACGGAAATGATATGGAGCAGCTTAAAAAGGCATTTGACGAGGCGAAGACCGTTAAAGGCAAGCCGGTGGCAATCATTGCCCGCACATTGAAGGGGAAAGGCGTTTCCTTCATGGAAAATAAGGCTTCGTGGCATGGCAAGGCACCGAATGACGAGGAGTTTTCCCAGGCAATGAAAGAGCTTGACGAGGCTACGAAAGAACTTGACGAGGCAGGTGGCGCAGATGGAAAATAAGAAGAAAATTGCAACCCGGGAAAGCTATGGCAACGCGCTGGTGGAACTGGGAAAGAAGCATGAAAATCTGGTGGTCCTGGACGCCGATCTGGCAGAGGCGACAAAAACGGCAGTGTTTAAGAAGGAATTTCCTGAACGCCATATCGACTGCGGAATTGCAGAGTGCAATATGATGGGTATTGCGGCGGGAATCGCAACAACCGGAAAGGTTCCTTTTGCCAGTACTTTCGCAATGTTTGCGGCGGGGCGGGCTTTTGAGCAGATTCGAAATTCCATCGGCTATCCTCATCTGAATGTAAAAGTGGCGGCCACACATGCCGGAATCTCCGTAGGTGAAGATGGAGCCACCCATCAGTGCAATGAAGATATCGCTCTGATGCGTACAATTCCGGAGATGGTGGTCATCAATCCGTCGGATGACGTGGAGGCGAGAGCGGCAGTGGAGGCGGCCTATGACCATGAAGGTCCGGTTTACCTGCGATTTGGCCGTCTGGCGGTTCCGGTTATCAATGATAAACCAGGTTACCGCTTTGAAATTGGCAAAGGTATCATGCTGAAGGGAGGCCGTGACGTGACGATTGTCGCCACCGGACTCTGCGTTTCAGCCGCTTTAGAGGCAGCGGAGCTTCTGAAAGAGGACGGAGTGGACGCCGAAGTAATTAATATCCACACAATTAAGCCGATTGACGAAGATCTGCTGATTGGTTCGGCAGGCAAAACAGGTAAAGTCGTGACCGTGGAGGAACACTCCATTATCGGCGGCCTCGGAAGCGCAGTCTGTGATGTGCTTTCAGAGCAATTTCCTGTTCCGGTCTATAAGATAGGAATCCGTGATACTTTTGGCGAATCCGGTCCCGCGGCAGACCTTCTCAGGAAGTACGGCCTCGACGGCGAGGGAATCAGAACTCAGGTTGCGGAGTGGCTGAACATCAGGAGATAGACGGCATTTCGGAGATTAACCGTAATTAATTAAGCAGGTGAGGACGCCGCCGGTACGGCCAGCGGACGGGTTGGTGGGGTGTGTATATGAGTCTTTCGTCCCGGTGGAGGATTGTCGTGGTATGGGGCTGCGGGGGAAGATAAAGTCTGCGGAGCACGCTCCCGCTCTGTGAAATGCATCGCGCTGCTAGGCTCGAAGAGACCTCGCCAATCAGCGATGGATTTAGGCGGCATCCGCAGACTTTATCTTCCCCTCCGCCCCAAGCCCAGGTTTTCGCCGGGACGAAAGACTCAGGCGAAGGTTTTCGCACACCGGACATGGTCCGTTTCGGGCGCTGATTGTCTCCAACCTTAAATGGGGAGGCCCCTGTCGCGACCACTACGTGTTAACACGTGAGACACTCAGCGGCCGCAGGCCAGCGGACGGGGCCGATACACCCGGCGGAGTCTTTCGTTCCGGCGAAAACCTTCCGGGAGAAGCAGTCCAGCCGGATATCATTCTCTCCGGCTCCGCCCTGCGAAAACAAAACCACAGTATCTCCTTCTCCATCCAGCGATGCCGGCGACGTGTTTGGAAGCTTACGGCATATCTGCCGGGAAGAGTCCATTCATAACCGTATGATTCAGATAGGAATGAAACGACTCATAATCTTCTGGAGACAAGGTGCCGGGGGAAGACATGATTACCAGCTCATGTCCGGTATTTCCTTTGTGATACGGCGGGTGTACATGTGAAAATGCATTCTCTTTAAAACCGCACCGCTCATAGAACGACTTTCGGTGGATTGAAATATCATCCGAGGGCGGATCGATTTCCAGAATTATGGTTTTCTCCTTTTTCCCCAACCATTCCAAGGCCCTCTGGCCATATCTTCGGTTTCGCATCTTTGGATTGATGCAGAAATGCTCTACATAAATAAAGTTCTCTGTTTCCCAGTACAAGATGACTCCGGCAAAATCGTTTCCGTCATAAATCAAGTCAAAATGGTATTGACTGCATTCCAGAATTTTTTTCTGAGATGCCTCTTCCCTCTGCTCATGAGCGGGGAAACTCATGGCATATAAGGCCATTGCGGCTGGATACATGGCATCTTCAGCCGAGGTCAGTCTCTTGAAATTTAGTTTTATCTTTTCTTTATCCGGCAGGACGGCTTTAAGGAAGGCATCTTTGTTTTCTGTTTTCAGCCAGTTCATATTCTGTGCTTTTTTAAACGGCATTTTTCCTCCGAAGGATTTTATGCAATCCGCATGCATGAGCAGTTCCTTCGGAATGTTTTTTTCGACTGCATTCTGAAATGTTTCAGTTTCGCAATTGCAGAAATAGAAAGAAACCGATTTAGTAAGCAGTACATTTTTATATTGCTGGATAAACTTTGCAGCCGGTTTGTAGATTTTACCGAACCGGATGCCGGAGCCGACTATAATCGTGTCAAATAATTCGGGATTGGGGATGGCATGCCTGAGATCACATACAGTGCAGTCCGTCAGCTCCTTTGCCAGCAGTTCGGCACATTCCCGGGCGGCGCCTGACTTGGTTGCATAGAGGAGTAGTGTTTTCATCTGTCGTATTCCTTTCTTGACTCGCTTGTGAACATATCTAAACTGTGTTCAATGTATAATAAAAAACAGGCTTTGTCAATGGCCGTCTGAACTGTTAACCAGTAGTATTCCGGCTCACAATAAAACCGGGAACCGTACATAGCATAGTCTTTATTTCTTTTTCTGAAAAACCTTGCGCCAAAAGGGTTTCTATAAAACAAAGCATTCCTTCCACGGGATGTTCAAACCCGGCCTGTCCCCGATCGGTGGACAGATATACGTGATTAACGCCCGAATTTCTGATATTAGATGCCATTTCTTCAGCAGAAACAGAGCCTTCGGCAATGTTCAGCCAGTTTTTTTCGATCAGGACTCCGGTATCGGCCAGTTCTTTTTGAATTGCCCCGCTGGATTTGGTGCGATTCCATTCAGGATGTGTTAATATCATATTGACACCATGCTTTCGTCCTGTTTTGCACAGTAAATAGGCCTCTTTCGTATCAAGATGGCCCGTGGCGAGACAGGCGCCGTATTTCTTTATAATATCAAAGATTTCGAATATCTCTTTTTTCAGCTCTCTGTTCTCATTAAAAATTGAGATACCGGGGCGTTGGAAAAAATCTCCCGGCATATCGCCGAATTTCAGGCAGTTTTCAGAATCTCTGGTGGGCATCCAGATGATGACAGCTCCCATTTTCAGGGAGTTTTCTACGGCATAGGGATTGAGACCGCCGACAGGTTGGTTAAGAGCCAGGCCGCCAAATGCCTTTGCGGCGCTGTTACTGTGGAGATTCACCAGAGCTGCCCTGGCCGCCGTACATCCGTAATGCGCCTTAATCAGGACACCCGCCATGCCCGCCTCTCCGGCCTCACGGACGAGATCAAAATCGTCTAATGCCCGGTGAAAAGCAGAGGGTTCGGTATGTGTGTGGAGATCATAACCCCCTTTAATCAGCTCTTTTGCAATTTGGCGATATGATTCCGAAATAAAGTGTATTTGTTTCATAAAACCTCCAATAAGAATAAAAATACCGTTTTTGAGATAAGGATATAGTAACACCTTTAAAAGGAATAGTAAATACTGTATTTTCAAAACGGAATAAAAATACTTTTTAAATGGTATTGTTATGCTTTTATTGATTATGACGATAGAATGACGTTGCAAGAGAGCGGGAATAGGAGACAGACGGGGTGTATTCCAAGGCGATAAGATGATTGGCCGGGCCGATTCGAACCGAAAAATAAAAGGCCCGTTATTTGGGCCTTTAGTATGGTAGACAAACTTATATTTTCTGATTTTTATGGGCTGAAAATCTTTGTAAAATCGTAATTACCTTCCTCCCTATTAAGACGGCGGCCTGTTCACGCGGCGCACAGCGTGTCGGCCCGTCATGAAAGAGATTACCGCATAAAGACATCGGCTTTATCAAGTTCTGATTCCAGTTCCTCAAGTATTTTCATGGAATCGGGGCCGAGCCGGCGGGCCAGTTCGGCAGTGAGGGCCTCTGCTATAAACATAAGCGGAAGAATACCGCAGCCGCTGTTGACAGAGTTTGTATCGATAACAATATCGGCATAGCGGGCAATCGGATTCAGGGACGTGTTTGTAACTAGAATGATTGGCACGTGGCGATCGCGGCAGATGGCAGATACGTCAATTGTCCGTTTGGTACAGGGCCAGGCCGAAAAAATGATAATAATATCTTCCTCCGCACTCAGGCGGAATATTTTATCATACAAGAATTCGCTTTCGTTGCTGAGCTGCCTGACATGAGGATAGAAGCGGTCGATGGCCGATTCCAGGTACAGGGATACAGTACGCGAGGAGCGAAGTCCCAGCAGATTGATTCGGGATGCCTCCATCATCAGGGTAATAGCCTTGTCAAGCTGCTCGATATTTTTCGGCGTAATGAAATTTTCAACCGTATGAGTGGTGTCATACCAGAGCGCATGCAGGATATCTGAATCAGAGTTGCTGGAAGCTTTCTGAAAACTGTTCTTAATTCCAATGTAAGACGAGGCATTGTTCTTCAGGGATACATTGAGTAAAGCGCGGCGGAAATCGCTGTAGCTGTCATAATGCAGCGTTTTAACAAGACGCATAACGGTAGTTGCTCCGACTCCGGAACGTTCCGCCAGTTCGGCTACGGTCATCATACCGGCTTCCACATAATTCAAAACAATAAAATTACAAAGTGTTCTCTGCTTTTTGGGCAGTACATCTTTTATCTGGGTGATAGTATCGAGAATGTTATTTTCCATAAACAACGTCTCCTTTTCATTCATTAAGTCGTTATAGTTAGATTTTCAGACCGCAATGCGGCTATTGGGCAGCTCGTCATGCCTTAAACAGTAATGTTATGTTTATTATACGGCAGCCGGAAATCCGTGTCAAATAATTATAAAACAAAAAGAAATTAATAGAATTATAAAAAGGCATATTTGAACCTTTTTGTTGTAAAATTGAACAAAAAAAGCCGAGTATAATTGGTGAAAAGGATGGAAAAGGAATATTGCGATGATAAAAGGTTGAAATATACCGAAAAAAGATGTATAGTGACATTGCGACAGGGATATAGAGAAAAACAAGGAATAAATTTAGTATTTAAACAAAAAGGAGAGATATGTTATGAAAACAAGGGAAGTAGTATTTTACAGTGAAGGTGACAAGATGGCAGGAACGGTATATCTTCCGGATGATTATAAGGATGGGGAGAAACGGCCGTGTATTATTGCAAACTCTGGATGGACAGGACTTAACATGGTATATCCCGCCTTGTTCTCCAGGGCGATGACTGCGAAAGGGTATGTATGCATGGGTTTTGATTACCGTGGATTTAAGCCCAGCGAGGGAAGAGAAAAATATACCACACTGGAGAGGGAAGTGGAAGATGTGGCGGCAGCGGTGAATTTCATGAAAGCGCAGCCTGAGATTGATCCGCAGAGAATTGGTTTAATCGGCTGGGGCGTAGGCGGAGCCGTATGTGTGGAGGTCACGGCAAGAGAGGATGCGGTAAAGGCGGTTGCCACACTTAATTCCTTTGTTGACGGCGTGCGCTGGATGCGTATGGGAATGGGAAATGATAAGTACCATAAAATGCTGAGAGCTCTGGAGGACGATAAAATTAAACGTGCCACAACAGGCGATCCGGTGCTGAGACATCCCTATGAGTTTTATCCGAATATTGACGAGAGCGGTGATTTCTATGTTGATCAGACGCTGAAGAGAATTGACGGCGGTGTTTCAGAAAAGGCCAATCAGACGACAGGCGAAGAATTCCCGACCCCAATGTCCAGCGTTTACGCAGAGTCTTTCCTCCGGTTTAATATCGAAGCCACGCTTCCGAAACTGGCTCCAAAAGCCGTGTTTGTTGGCCATGGCAGATATAATGAACTCCATGACAAAATAGAGGCGGAGGAGGCATACCGCCTTGCAAAGGAACCGAAAGAGCTTTATTATGTAGAAGGTAAACATAACGAGTGGATGTTCGACGGAGATCCGAAGTTTGAGGCTCTTGCGGATGCAATGGGAGAGTTTTTCAATAAATATCTGTAAGTTCAGGGGGGGGGCAAGTAGCAGTTCATGCTGTCTGAACTGTTACGATTGTAATTTATGCCATCAGACGGGCGGTGAAAAGTCGGTAAACGGGCGATTTTCACCGCCAAACGGGAGTCTTTTTGACAGCAGAAAGGGGATAAGGGTGAGGAAATATAAATTGGGATTAATCCAAATGGATCTCGCTTTTTTAGATAAGGAAGCAAATCTCAGGAAGGCGTCTGAGATGGTCAGGGAAGCCGCTGCAAACGGCGCTTCACTGATTTGCCTGCCGGAAGCATTTAATACGGGATATCTGGGAAGTGACATCCCGGCCATGAAGAAAATGGCGGAGCCATTGGAAGGCGAATCGGTTACGGTTATGAGGAAACTGGCGGCGGAGCTGTCGGTTTATCTGGTTGCCCCGATTATTTATGCGGCAGCAAACGGTGAGGCTGAAAATACGGCAGTGTTGATTAATGATGAGGGAGAGATAGAAGGAACTTATTCCAAATCCCACCCGGTGGGGGATGAACGGACTTATTTCCAGAGAGGAAACGAGTATCCGGTATGGAATACAAAGCTTGGAAAGATAGGTATTGTAATTTGTTATGACGTATGCTTTCCTGAGACGAGCCGTATTCTGGCGCTTCGCGGCGCCGAGCTGATGCTGGTACCGTCTGCATGGAGGGCGAGCCATTATTTTAAAGAATGGTGGGATTTAAATCTTGCCTGCCGCGCTCTTGATAATCTGCTTTATGTGGCGGCGGTTAACCGCTGCGGACAGAGCGGGGAGGAAATTTTTGCGGGCAAAAGTCAGGTTATCAGTCCAATCGGGGAAGTACTGGCAGCTTTTGATGTTGAGGAGGAAGGAATTTTATATCAGGAAATTGACTTGGAGAGAGTTGCAAAGGAACGGGAATTTAATACCGTACTGACCGACCGGCATCCGGAAGATTATAAAATTCTGTCAGATAGATAAATGTTACTGTTCACAGTAACTGAGAAATGGTCAAGACAACAAAGGAGGAGGAAGTTTCATGGAAAAGAATAAGAACGGTAACATGCAGCTGCGGAAAATGACATTTTTCCCGCCGTTTATATTGCTGCTGCTGATTGTTGTTGTCAGCCTTATCAGCAAAGATACATTTTTAAACCTGATCAATAATATCAATAACTGGATTATTGCAAACGTAGGATGGGTCTTCAGTATTATCGCGGTGGGCACAGTTCTCGTAGCTATTGCGGCCGCATTTTCTAAATTTGGAAATGTCAGAATCGGAGGGGAGGATGCAAAACCGGAAATCTCCACATTCTCATGGTTTACGATTGCCCTTACAACGACCATGGCGGCGGGCGTCCTTTTCTGGGGACCTGCGGAGCCGATTGCCCATCTGAGCGCTCCTCCCACGGAGCTGACAGGAATTCTTCCGATGAGCAATGAAGCGCTTAAGTTTTCCATGGAGACGATGTTTTTGCACTGGACGTTTATTCCATACGCAATTTATACGGTTCCGGCGGTTGTCTTCGGTTTTATGTATTATAATGCAAAGAGGCCGTTTTCCATCACCTCCGAAATGGCTCCGGTGCTTGGAAAATATGCGGACAATAAAAACACCTCTAAAATTATCGATGCCATGACCCTGTTCTGCATCGGAGCGGGCATGGCAGGTTCCCTGGGACAGGGAATCATGAATATGTCAGGCGGTATTGCGGAATTGACCGGAATGCCAAGCAATGCATCCATGTGGATGATTGTGGCCATTGTTATCGCAGCCATCTTTATTGCTACGGCAGTTTCCGGACTTCAGAAGGGCATTAAATTATGTGCCGACATCAATGTCTACGGCTATGTTGTTTTCCTTCTTTTCCTCCTGTTTTTCGGTGCAACTGCATTTGTATTCAATCTGGGAACAGAGGCTTTCGGCGGATTTGTTGCAAACTTCTTTGAAAAATCCCTGTTGACAGGAGCCTCCGCCGACAGCCAGTGGCCGCAGTGGTGGACCACCTTTTACTGGGCGAGCTGGATGGCGTGGGCGCCGACATCGGGAGCTTTCATGGGACGGATTGCCTATGGAAGAACAGTTAAACAGACGCTGGGATTATATGTGGGCGTATGTGCAATGGTAAGCGCTCTGTGGATGATTCTTGTAGGAGGAAACTCCCTGTTTGCCCAGATTAGCGGAGCGGTTGATCTGGTTGGCGTATATAATAACGTAGGTGTGGAGGCAGTTCCTTATTCAATGCTGAGAAGCATGCCGTTCTCACAGGTGATTATTCCGCTGTTCCTGCTTCTTATCTTTCTGTCGGTTGTCACTGCCTGCAATTCAAATATGACTGCAATGGCCGGTATTTCCACACAGGGAATCACGCCTGACAGCCCGGAAGCCCCTGCCTGGTTAAAAATCGCCTGGGGCGTTATCGTTATGACGCTTGCCTACATTATGATAGCCACGGTTGGCGTTAACGGAGTTAAGATCATTGCCAATTTCGGCGGCATGTTTGCGGGGATCATTATGCTTGGAACGACAATCAGCTGCGCGATTCTGATATTTAATCATAAGAAATATGATAAGACATTAAAGGATGGGGAGGATGTTCTTACTGATTTGCAGTAAAAACAGCAGTCCGGTACATGCCATCTGGTATGCATCGGACTGCTGTTTATATTGGTGGCGGTGACCTGTGCGCAGAGCGTGCAGGTTATCGTTCTGCCATTATGTCCTCCGGCCGTCCCGCCCGCATCCACCTCAATGTTTAAAAATAATCAAAAACAAACTGGAGCTATCCGTCTCATCCACCTCATAGCGGCACCCGGATGCCTCTCCCAGGGAGATGAAATCCTGTCTGGAGAAGGTGTCGGCACGGAAGCCGTCCTTGCAGATGATGACGCCGTCCTTTGTTTTTTCTTCATCCACTTCGCCTAGCAGGCCTTTACGGGCCTGTTCCCGGAACCAGTCCAGGCGGGTTTCCCAGATTTTATCACTGTATGTACTGAAGTACGCCGTGCCTCCCGGCTTCAGTGCGTTCAGGCAGCCCCGGATCAGTTCGCCGGGATTCCCCTTAACGGCCGACAGTCCGTTCTGAAGGCAGATTACCACGTCAAACCCACCGTCAAAAGTGAGACTGTGAGCGTCCATTGTCAGCAGACGGCAGTTGGTGCAGCCTTTCAGGTATTCTTTTCCGAGCTGGACGGAATTATCTGAAATATCAATGCCTGTGACGGCGGCAGCGGCCGGAGAGAGTTCCTTCATGATGCGTCCGTATCCTGCTCCAATTTCAAGGATGTGTTCATTGCCGGTCAGAGCTTTTTTTACGTAGTCAATTTCTGCCTGAAGATATTGCCGGATTCTTGGAAGTTCGGTCTGATATACCTGGTAGAGTCCATTTGCATTTAAATTATCCTGATAATAGTTGCTCATATACCTCCTCCTTTTTTCTATAAAGATAGGTGAAATACTGGCCCTCCGGTTTCTGATTTAATTGTATGTTAGGAGCAGTAGGTAAGTCAAACAAAATATCAAATAATCGCAACAAGCACATTTTTACTTTGTCAAACGCATATCTCATAAACGGGAAGACATCATGCCTGCTGCAGGGTAAGCGTCACAACAAACCGGCTGCCGCCGCCCGGATTATCGTGGACGGCCAGAGTTCCGCCGTGCATCTCTGTCAGCTCTTTTGCAATGCTGAGTCCCAGTCCAAAATGTTTTTTATCTTTTCTTGAGGCATCTCCCCGGTAAAAACGGTCAAAAATTCTCTGCTTTATCTCATCGGGCACCCCTTTTCCGGTGTCGGCAACTTCAATTACGGTTCTGAAATAACCGGCGCTGATCCGCCTGCTGCCTTCTTTTTTATACATTTTCAGCCGTACTTCCTTTCCGGCCGGAGTATAGGAGATGGCATTGTCGAGGAGAATCGTGATAACCTGCTCCAGTCTCTGCCGGTCGGCAAGAAGCGGCGGGAACGGTTCCTTTGGAAGCTCCAGTATGAGGTTTATATTTTTTTCCCTGCAAAGCGGGAGGAAAGCTTCATAAGCTTCAATCAGAAGCGTATCCGGTTCAGTCTGTGTGTAGTGAAGTTCCCAGTTTCCGGCGTCGGAGGACGCCAGAAGCAGCATATCCCCCACTAGTCTCGCCATTCTGCGGCATTCCCTGTCGGAATTTTTTATGAGCTGTCTCAGTGTGACCGTTTGATTCTGATTGCCTGTTTCCCCGGGCAGTTCACTTTCCAGCGCAGAGAGACTGGAGCGGATGACGGCCAGAGGGGAACGCAGTTCATGTGAGGCGGCTGCGACAAATTCATTCTGCTTCCGGATTCCATCCCTTGCAGGCTGAAGCGCCCGCCCGGTCAGAAACCAGCTGATAACCAGGATGCCGAGAATTCCGGCCGCTCCGGTCAGGACAAAGAGTGAAAGACCCTGGCGCAGCAGGACGGATCGCGGTGTAATATAGGAGAGCATCAGAAGGCTTTTAGCGCCCTTCGCTGTGGGCAGCACCATAACACGCCCGTAATACCAATCGCCTTTGCGGCCCTGGATGCGGAGCAGGCTGGTCTGGCTGGCGGAGGACGAGACAGGCGGGCGTGTGGGATCCACACCTTCCTGTCCGGCCGCAGTGACTGCCGCTTTTATAAGCTGTTCTCTCTCAGTCGGAGGCGTCCATGCGCCGGAGAAGAAGAGGGGCGAACTATTCTCTTCTATATAAATAACGGCCTGGTTTGTGACTTCCATCTGCGCCAGATAAGCGTCGCTGATGAAGGAGTAGGACTGCAGGCGGGAGCTGACCGAGAACCAGAGGTTATGGAAGTCAGTCTCCTGCTGCTGCTCCCTGATTGAAATATTGCGGTAAGAAATAAAGGCCAGAAGTATGATAAGTATACTGCCGGTAAGGACAGTGTAGAGTATTGTCAACTGTTTTTGTACCTTCTTAAACATGGTTATCCTTTCATAGCGATTTGATTGAGTCGATGAGGACGCCGCCGGAACGGCCGGCGGACGGGGGATTGGTATATGAGTCTTTGGTCCCGGCTTGAAGATTGTCGTGAAAGGGGAATCCGGTCAGAATGAATTCCTTCGGGGACCGCTTGCGCTCTTTGGAGTGCGAAGCAGTGCTAAGCTCGTGAAGGACCTCGCTAAGCACTGTCGGACTCCTATGTCCCCTGCGGAATTGATTCCGCCTCCTTCCCCCCGGGAAGATGATCGGCGGGACCAAAGACTCAGATCCAGGTTATCGCGCTGTCCGCTGTCCGTTCCGGCGGCTGATTGTCCTCTTGCCTCAAGGGGGTGAGGAACTTGTCGCAGCCACTACGTTCATCCGGTCAGGCCCCAGATTGTCAAGTCAAGTAATATCTGGTGGCCGCGACAAGGCCCCCATCACCACTTAAAGCGTGAGACACTCAGCCGCCGCAGGCCAGCGGACGGGGCCGATATCCTTGGCGGAGTCGTTGGTCCCGCCGATCATCTTCCCGGGGGAATTCATTCTGACCGGATTCCCCCATCACGACAATCCTCAAGCCGAGACCAAAGACTCATATACCCAATCCCACCACCCCGTCCGCCGGCCGTTCCGGCAGCGTCCTTACCTGCTTAATTATTTTTTTCCAATCGGTAGCCAACTCCATGAACCGTAGTGATTTTGACGGGAGCATTCAGCGTGCGCAGCCTCCGGCGCAGGAAGTAAATGTAATTGTCGAGATTTCCATCCTCCACTTCGCTGGAGGCCCCCCATACATAGCCCAGAATTACTTCGCGGTTCAGTGTCCTGCCGGGATTTCTGAAAAAATATTCCAGGAGGGAGGATTCTTTTTTGGAGAGGGAGACAGATGCATTCTGATACCGCAGTTCTCTGTGCTCCGGCAAAAAAACGAGATCCTCAAAGGTGAGGGTACACTCTTCCTCAATACGTCCCAGCCTTCTTGTGACAGCCCGTATTCTGGCCAGCAGCTCTTCTATAGCGTAGGGTTTTGCAATGTAATCGTCGGCTCCGGCGTCAAGCCCGTTAATCCGGTCATTTAACCCGTCTAGCGCAGTGGAAAAGATGGCCGGTGTCTGGATTTTACGCCTTCTCAGTGCCTGTAAAAGAGTAAGGCCGTCCATTTCCGGCAGCATCCGGTCGATAATCAGGCAGTCATATGCGCCGGAGCAGGCATAGAGAAAGCCGTCGGTTCCCGTATGACAGATTTCCGTGTCATATCCGGCTTTCGTCAGCGACATCTGAATTGTTTTACATAAGACTTCATCATCTTCTATCAATAATATTTTCATATTCCCATCCTGTTCCTGTATCTAAATGTGAAAAAATGTGTTCTGTATTTCGAAACTTTACCTTATCATTAAGTTTAGCACACAAATCTCTAAAAAATCTAAAAAATAAAAGGAGTTTTTTCCAGTTTTTTTAGAGAATCAGATTGTAAAATAAAGATATAACATACGCAGACCAAATCAGGAGGAGATTTATGAAAAACAGCATAGTTCAATACGCGATAAATAAAAAAAGAAAACAAGTCGGGAAACGGGGAAGAATGTTTACCGCAGCGGCCGGAGCGCTCATGTTGGGCGCTATGTCGTTACTGACGGCCTGCAGCAGCGGCACATCATCCGGGACACAGTCCGGCACCGGAGCAGCGTCCCAGTCCGCGGAGAGCGGAGCGCCGGGAGGTCAGGCGGCCAAAGGCCGTTACATGGAAGAAGAGATTGCGCTTCCTGAAGAAATTGCAGAGAACGGTTATGTGGGTGTGGTACAAAAGAAGGACAAGAGCCTGCTGTTTGCTATCCCCGATGAAGAGGGGAATGACAGATTCTACAGCTATGATGCGGCCTCCTCCTGGACAAAAGGCGAGGCTATAGCGCCGCTTGGTAATATCAGACCGGCAAAAATGTTCATGGATCAAAATGAAAAGCTTTATTTTGGGGGATTCGACCAGGAAAATTACACGTTCCATCTCTGGACGGTACAGGAAGACGGAACAGTTCAGGAACTGCTTCCGGAGGTGTTTAAAATTCAGGAAGGCCGCAGTTATGGAGTAATCCCCGATTTTATAGGAATTGGGCCAGGCGGAGAGATTTTGGTTTCAGAAAGCTCGGAGGCGAATGTCTATCTGCCTGACGGAAAGAAGAGCGTTACACTGGCCCAGGATTTTACTGGACTGGATGTCAGGATTCCGGCCTGCCTGACAGGCGATGAGTACGTGACGATGAGTAACCAGCAGCTTGTACGGTATAATATCACAACCGGAAGGATTACAGAGCGTTATAATATGCCGGAAAATGGCTCAGGCAGCAATATGATGATAGGCCAGATGCCTGTCTTTACCGATGAGGAAGGCGGTATTTATGTTGCAGATGCGACCGGACTTTACCATATCGGAAGAAACGGCACGCTTTGGGAGCAGTTAATCGACGGAAGCCTGAATTCCATGGGACGGCAGGATATGTACCTGATGAAATTTTTTCAGGGGACGGACAATGATTTTTACGGCATTTATTCGACCTCAAATTCCAGGATGAAGCTTATTCACTATTACTATGACGAGACGGTAGACACGGTGCCGCCTGAAACACTGACGGTCTACTCCCTGAAAGACAGCTATACGGTCCGCCAGGCAGCGGCCATCCTTCAGAAGAATAATCCTCAGATAAAGGTGGATTACAGGATTGCCGTAGAGGACGAGTATGGGAAGGTGACGGAAGATGTGATCCGCGCCCTCAATACGGAGCTTTTGAATGGAAAAGGCGCCGATGTCCTGATACTGGACGGACTTCCGATGGAAACATATAAAAATAAGGGTATTCTGGCGGACTTAAGCAGTCTCTTTGAGAAGGATAAGGATGATTACCTGCCCAATGTAAGGGGAGGGTTTACAGGAGAAGACGGGAAGATTTATTATATGCCGGCCCGTATCAAGGTGCCTGTGATATATGGCGGGGAGGATGCTGTCGCAGCGTTCCAGGATCCGGAACTGATGGCTGCATACGATAAAACACCGACACTTTTCGCGCCGGATATTTACGAAAATATCCTTAACATGACCGCATATACCTGTTTTAATAAATTGTTTAACGACAACGGAACCGTTGACGGCGATGCACTGACCCGCTGGCTTACCGGAGTAAAGAGCGCCGGTGAGAAGGGAAATGTGCAGGTAAGCTATGATCAGGCCGACATGGACCGTCTGAAAGTAAACAATACGGTAATACCATACGGTTTCGGCCGGCAGAGTGATTTTAATCTTGCATCAGGCAGATGTGCGGCAGCAGCCGAAATCCTCGATTCAATCGACAGCGCCATGCTCCCGTTATCAGCAGCGGAGATAAACGGCAGCAGTTTTGAATCAATCGGCGGAATCTATATTCCGAGTGTTGTGGCAGGCATCAATGCATCAACCGGAAATAAGGAGAATGCAGAAGAATTCCTCCGCGTTTTATTCGGCACAGAGGTGCAGGACGAATCACTGAGGGACGGGTTTTCCGTCAGAAGCAGCAGCCTTGACAAGTGGAGCGGTATGGAGAAATCAGTCAGTGTCTCTATGAGCATGGGCGGGGAAGGGATTGCCCTCGAGGGAGAATGGCCAAAACAGGCAGACCGCGATATGATTCTTGCGATTGTGCGCACCGTGAGCGTGCCGGCCATAGTTGAAACGCAGATTATAGACATGATTGTGGATGGTTCCAGAGATTATCTGAGTGGGAAGGGAACGATAGAAAATGCGGTTCAGACGATCGAAAGCAAGATGAAGCTTTATGTCAATGAGAGAGAGTAGTAAAAAAGCGGCAAAAACTACAGGGGCCTGGCTGTTTCTGGCCCCCAGCCTGCTGGGGGTGCTGGTATTTGTCATGATTCCGTTCGGTGATGCGCTGAGACGCTCATTTTTTGACAGCAGAGGAATAGACTTTGTAGGGCTTGGCGTCTATCGGGGGGTTCTGGCCAATCAGGCATTCCGCCTGGCGGCTGTGAATACCGTGCGGTTTATGGGGACAGCGCTGCCGCTTCTGATGGCGGTATCCTTTTTCCTGTCCCTGCTGGTTTACCAGTACAGCCGGAAAAAGAGTTTTTTTAAAACAGTCCTGGTCCTGCCGGTCGCAGTGCCGGCAGCGTCCGTTGTTCTTCTGTGGAGGATGGTATTCTGCGAACAGGGAATTATAAATGAACTGTTCGGTCTTCAGACCGACTGGATTTACGGCCCCGCTTCTTTTTCGGTGCTTATATTTGCATATTTGTGGAAAAACACCGGATATCAGATGCTCCTGTGGCTGGCGGCGCTGGGAGGGATATCGGATGAGCTTTACGAGGCGGCAGAGGTGGATGGAGCCGGCTGGCTGCAAAAGCTTCTATACATCACGATTCCCCAGGTGAGGAAGGCGGCAGGGATGATCCTGTTTTTGGCTGTGATCAACTCCTTCAAGGTATTCCGGGAGGCATATATCGTGGCCGGATCTTATCCAAACGACAGGATTTACCTGCTCCAGCATTTATTTAATCACTGGTTTTTAAATCTGGACGTGCAGAAAATGTGTGCGGCGGCAGTCCTTTTAACCATTGTAATCGGTATTTTTCTGATTCCCTTTGTCATCAGGGCGGGAGGAGATGAATAATGGTGAGAAAACAGAGGCGTTTTAAAACGCCGTCCCCGAAAAAGCTGGTGGGAGCTTTCCTGCTGGTAATCTGCCTGCTTTTTGTCCTGTTTCCGCTTCTTCTGATGGCGGCGGCGTCATTTATGCCGGAGGATGAACTGGCGCGGCGGTATCTCGCTGTTCTGGAACTGGGAAGAGAGCCGGTGCTTCCGGCTCTGGTTCCTGATTTTCCGTCTTTAAAACCTTATGCGGATTTGTTTCTACGCTCACCCGGCTTCTTTGTTATGTTTTGGAATTCATGCCTGCAGGTGCTTTGCGTCCTGGCAGGACAGCTTCTGGTAGGCATGCCGGCCGCCTGGGCATTTGCGAGATATGATTTCCGGTTTAAAAAAACGATTTTTCTGCTGTATCTGATTCTTCTTGTCATGCCGTTCCAGGTGATGATGGTTCCATCCTATCTGGTCCTGGACCGTTTCAGGATACTGGACACACATCTGGCGGTTATACTGCCTGGAATATTCTCCACCTTTCCTGTCTATATCATGGAGAAATTCTTTGAATCGATCCCGAAATCATTTCTGGAGGCGGCCCGGATAGACGGGGGAGGCGAGTGGACGATATTCCTGAGGATTGGCGTTCCGATGGGATTTCCCGGAATTATGACAGCCCTGCTTCTGGATTTTTTTGAATACTGGAATGCACTGGAACAGCCGCTGACATTTTTAAAGAATAAGCAGCTTTGGCCTTTATCGCTTTATCTGCCGAATGTGACGGCGGACAATGCGTCCCTGGCCTTTGTGGCGGGGCTGGTGACAATGGCGCCTCCGGTGCTTTTGTACCTCAACGGGCAGACCTATCTGGAGGAGGGGATTGCCTCATCCGGTATCAAGGAATAGGGAACACGAAAAAAGATTAGGAGTCGGGGGAAGCCGTATGGATGAGAAAGAAAAAATGAAAAGAAATTTGTACCGCCGCCTACTGATCTGCTTTTTTGCATGCATGGTTTTTTTTACGATATTATCCAGGGTGATTGATGTTTACGAGACGGCAAAAGTCAGTATCGCCTATGCGAATCAGGGGACCGTGATGAAAACTGTGGATGGGGACTGCAGTGTGGAGGCGGGAGAAACGCAGGCAATTTCCCTGATTAAGGAACTGAACGTAGAGAAAGTCGAAGCTATGGCCGGGACAGCCGTGAAGGCCGGAGAACCACTGTTTTCTTATTCGGCAGAATCCCTGGAAGACAAGATGAGGAGGCTGCAAAAAGAGATCAAAAAAATGGAACTGGAAATCGAGGGAGAGCGTATCGGCTCAGACAGTTTTACGGGAGTGACAAGGGCAGAGGCAGCGCTCCAGTCCCTGGCAATGGCTGAAAAGGCACTGGAACGCCAGAATGGGAAGAAAGCTCAGGCGGAAGCCGAATATAATCTCAACATGGAAAAAATCAAAGAATATTATGAATTGCGGCTCGAACTGTCGGAGGACGAACTTTTAAACCAGAGCTGGAACGATTATGACCAGAGCCGGACGGACTATGAGTCGGCAAAACTGCAGCGCGATTCACAGATCCGGGAGATAAAAAGAAAGATAAAGGACACGGAAAAAAAGATAGAGAAATTGGAGAAACAGGAGGAGCCGGATGAAGACGAGTTGGAAGAACTCCGGGAACTGCTGGACCGTTATGAGGAAGATTTGGATTCCGAGGAGGAAAGCTGGGATCTTAAGATAGACCGGGCCAGGGAAGAAATGAGCGACAAGGGCGATATCTTTGATCGGGCCGGCCGCGAGGCGGACAGCGCCAAGCTGGCCTTAAAAGAGAATTATGAGTCGGCCGTTACACAGGAAGCAAAGGCCCTGGAGTCGGCCGAGGATGCAAGAATACAGGCAGAGTGGGCAGTAGAGTCGGCACGGATGGAGCTGCAGAATGCTGCGAAGGAGGATCATGCGGCTGCGCTCGGTGCGGAGCAGGCAAAGAAGCTGTCGGCGCTCAGGATTGAAGCAAAGCAGCTTGATTTGGAAGAACTGAAGGAAGAAAAAGAAGAACTGCGAATACTGATGGAAAACCAGGGCATGGTTTATGCTCCCTGCGATGGTACGGTCAGCACCGTGGAGATTGAGGCGGGAAAAGACATAGCCGGAACAGAGCGGGTTGTCCTGTCCACCGGGTTGCTGAAGCTTCGCGGAACCTTTGACAGGGAGGATGATGAAATACTGAGAACCGGCGATGAACTGCAGGTGAGGATGGCGGGAAGCGACGAAAGAATCCAGGCGTATGTCGAACAGGTGGATCTGGTCACCAGCCAGGAGACCGGTTCTTTTACTGCGAGCCTTCCGGCAGGATATGGTGTACTGGGAGAAAAGGCATATTTTGAGTGTCTGAGAAGCGGAGAGGTCTACAGGCAGGTGATTCCGGTAAAGGCTCTCAGAAAAGATGTAAACGGATATTATTGTCTTGTGCTGAGAAAACAGAAGACCATCCTGGGGGAAGAATATAAGGCGGCGAAGGTGGAGGTGGAGCTTCTGGCAGGCGGCGATACGGTGGCGGCCGTAGAAGGCCCCCTTATGGCCGAGGAACCGGTTATCACCGACAGTGACCGGGTGATCGGGGAAGGCGACCGGGTGCGCCTGATGACGGAGCTTCCGGGCAAAGGAAGCTGATACCTATACAGAAATCGGAAATGAAAGGGAGGGGAACTAAATGAAATATGGAAAAAAGATTCTGGCTGTAGTCCTCCTTCTTTTATCAGGAACAGGAATGCTGACGGCAGCAGCCGGAAGCAGAACCGGCGATGCCCAGGTCCGCACGGAGCGGGACCTTCAGCTTCAGAGTGTTACGATGGAAGAGCTGGAGGAAATAAGGGAACGTGAGAAGGGAGGGATGACAGGGCTGCTCAATATAGCAGGATGGCGGTACGGAGAGGCCGGGAATGTAAAAGAGCCGCTGTCCGGCAAAAAAGCGGGCGCAGGAACGGTTTATGTCAATGGCCCTGTTTCCCTGGCATTTCCGGCAAAAGTGTTAAGCGGTTCTTACGAATCGGTCATGGGAAAAAAGGATTGTGTCCTTACAAGAGAGCTTTCATGGTCCCTGTTCGGTTCGGTGGATACGGCGGGCTGTCAGGTTGATTTTGGAGGAAAGACGTACACCGTTACAGCCGTAATTGATAAGGAAGAAATGGTCATGTTTCTGACGGCCGACGAGGGAGCCGTGCAGAAAGCGGCTTTTTCCTTCAGTGGCAGAGAGCGGATTGATTCGAAAATGAAGGCGCTTGGATTTGAGTAGTAACAGTTCAGACAGATGAACTGTCACTTTGGGTGAACGGTTTTATTCAAAATGGTACAAAAAAGTTATGAAAAAAGAAAATCTTTGTGCACACTTTTTTGATAGAGTATGCTATTATAATACTCGTAACCCCCCCCCAATACATTATATAGTTTTTGCTACACCCCATAAGAACGAAATACCTTCTCCTTAAAGTGACCAGCTCCCCGGCTGGTCACTTTTTTTCGCTTATGGGAAAGTACGAAAAGCTTCTGATTGTCAGAACAGGATATGCATCACGACCGAAACAATTGGTATGGCAATCAGTGTCCTGATAAAAAAGATTAGGATAAGCTTACCAATCCCCAGCGGAATTTCTGACTCCATAATAGATACGGCGCTGTTGGAAAACATGATAATCTGAAGCGCAGATACGACTATTACGAAGAAGGCGGCTTCCACGGAAATGGACAGTGTGGATATGAATGTGGCGGGGATGGCTATCTCTGCCAGCCCAAGGATCATGGCTGGGGCAATTTCTGCGGCGTTGGGGACCTGGCATAATTTCAGAACAGGTATAAATGGAACCCCCAGAATATTAAACAGCGAAGTGTATTCTACCAGGAGAAAGGTGATGGAGGAGATTGCCATTATATAGGCCGAAATTTTCTGGGCAAAAACAAGCACTTCCAACAGAGCTTTTGCAAAAACCGATGAAACAGGCGTATCTTCCGCTTTTTTTAGGGCGGCCTTATATCCATGGCGGAATAAGGACAGGCTGAATTTTCTGCGTTCTTCGCCTTCCCGTTCTGTTCCGTCTATAAAGGTATCCGGCATCCCCCTCAGAGGGAAGAGACGGATGACAATTGCCGCCATGACGAAGGACAGCAAGAAAGAGGCAATCAGCACTTTGCCGTAATGCTCCGTGATATTAGCCGTTGCGGTCAGCACTGCAAAAAATCCCAGGCTGATAAAACTGAAGTTGGTGGAGATACTGGCGGCTTCGCGCGTTGTATATTTTTTTTCTTTATACAGTTTATTTGTAAAGAATATTCCCAGGGTCGGATTGGCGACAAAGGAGGTGACGGCGTCAATGGCGGCGTATCCGGGAACCTTGAATACCGGCCGCATGAGCGGTTCTATCAGTACGCCGATATATTCCAGCAGTCCGAACTCCGTAATAAAGGGAACCATCAGGCCGGCAACAACGATAGTGACTAACACGGTCTTGGCCAGTCCCAGCCCCTGTCCGCCGACAGCCGGTCCAATCAGATATTCCGGTCCGATTTGCAGGATGGTCATACCGCTCAGAATAAAACCGATCAGGTACAAAACAATCGAGTATGTTTTTACACCCCCATACAGGCGTGTCAGCGTTGGGAATTTATCTGTAAGCCGGGCAGTGATACACAAAAGAATCAGGCTTCCGATTGATATCATGACCAGTGCGGAAAGCCAGGGAGAAAGAGCGGACTTGATAATATTTACCGAATAAACGAGAAGAACGCCCTTTCCTTTGTCCGATGGAACCAGAGGGACGAAAAAATAGAGGATACCGATGAGGGACATGACAATAAACTTCAAAGTGGTTTTAATTGCTGGTTTGCTGTTCATATATATACCCATCCTTTCAATCAAGAAAATAGTATCTTTGGCCGGTTGGCCTAATCTGGAAGCTCAATTGTATTTTCATCTGTATTAATCTTTACCGTCATGCCGTTTTCAAGAGCCAGGCAGAGGGAGTCAGGAACTTCGCATACCATGGGAATTTCCATGATTACGGCGGCAGATACCAGGACCGTATCGAGGTTTTGAACGATAAGGCCGGCCGGCTGCATACCGCTTTGTTCTAATTTGTAAAGGCCGTCAGCCTGAACAACAGAACTTCCTTTTCCGCCGGGAAATACCAGGATTTTACCGGCAATGCTCTGTCCCTCCAGGCAGTGGCCGTGTTCTGTAATCCGGCCGGTTGCCGGGTCGGTAAAGTAAAAAAGGATTTCTTCGGAGGAGATGACGGCTTCTCCTTGTGCGTTCCCCGGAGAAATTGTCTTACAGGGATAGAAACGAGCCATTTATGTACCTCCTTTGACAGCATGCTCCAGACAGCATTCCGTACTCATTACATTAATATGTGCCTGAAAAGATGCCATATAATAAGCGCATTTTGGAGAATCGCTCAAGCCTGTTTTGCCGGATAGAAAACCCCATACAGGGGACTCGTCAATACAGGTATCAGCTATCATCTGCACATTTTTTCTTTTTAATTCATCGTAAACGCCTAAGCTGCGCGCAAGAGTGATGACATGGCGGGAGGTCAGGATCCAGACGGGAATCACAGCCAGGCGGCTTTTCATGAATTCATTAACCTTCAAGACCTGCTCATAAGTATAATGAGGGCAGCCAAGCATTACAAATTCGGCCGGTGTTTTGTTACTTGCAGCATAATCCTCCCTCAAGCCGTCCAGATCCTGCTGGGTGATTGTGACAGTGTGCCGGGGCGGCTTATAGCCCGACGCAGCCTCCGGGGTAGGGGAGCCGGGGGTGATACCGGGAATATGGAACATCTCATATGAACCTGAAACATTGAGCTGGGTACCGAGGGCAATCAGCTGTTCTGTGGTGGGATCGACCGGGAGGTTCAGAAAAACAGGTATGCCCTTGCCTATTTTTTTGCCCATCATTCCCAGCAAAGAGTAGGAGAAATCGTCCCTCATATCGGCTTCCACGTAAACAGCGGTATCTGCAAACCGGTTATCATCAAGGAGCATCCCATACTCAGGCGTAAAGCCCGTAATGGCGGCGCAAAGGGCGGTAGCGGCGCTCTCACGGTTTGTCTTCGCTCCGATCACTGAGTTGACAAAGATCGTGGCACTTGTCTCTGAAAAAGCAGTGATTTCCCCCCGTATAGGAATATTTTCATTCAGATAAGGGGTACAGCTGTAAGTAAGGGAAGCGCCCAGGCTTCGGTAGGCATCTTCCGTCCGCTTCATGTTCTCTTCGGCATCAGGAGACAGCATAGAGCGGCTTTTGAAATAACATATGGAATATCCGGGATTGACAGTGGGAGCGACGGCGCAGACAGCTCCGGCCTGAACCATTTTTTCGGCAAACCAGATATCGGCGCCCTGGGCGCTCAGAGAGACATGGACGCGTGTAACCGGCACAAGGCGCACAGCGCGGAAACTTTCTCCCACAGCGGTAAGAATCCGGGCGGCCATTGCCTTGCCTTTGCCGTATTTTCCATCCAGCATATCACGCTGGGTATCTGTTAATAGCATAATCATTCCTCTTTCCGAAGTCTATTTTGTTACCAGATTTCCCGTTTCAGGATCGTAGCCGCTGTAAAAACCATGGCCGGATTTCATGCCAAGCCTGCCCGAATCAATCAGGGCTTTCAGCTTTGCCGGAGGCTTGTCTCTCTCATCCCGGCTTACGCTGTAATAAGAATTTTCGATTGCATAGACAGTATCCAGGCCAATCAAATCCATAAGCTGGAAGGGGCCGATGTTTGTATGCCATTCCATCATCCAGCCGCGGTCGAATTCTGAGGGGGTGATATATCCCTCGGCCCATAGGTACAGACACTCTTTTTTTACGGCTCTCCAGACTCTGTTAATCGAATATCCTTTGATTTCCCGCTCCGTTATGATCGGCTCGAAGCCGAGGGTGCGGTAGTGGGAGAGGGCCGCCTGTTTCGTCACCTCGCTGGTACTGGGATTCCACATCATTTCCAGATAATCATTGCGGATTGGATCGTCATGATCCACCGAAAAAGTGAGGGCCTTCCTCTCAGGAGATACAAAGGCACAGATATCACTCATCAAAAGGGATGAAGTATTAGAGTTCAGCAGGGCATCCGGCGGGCATAAGGAATCCAGCTTCCGAAAGATTTCCTGCTTTACTTCCAGCTTTTCCGGTACATTTTCAACGACAAGCTGCGCATTTTTACAGGCGTCTTCCAGACTTTCGGCATAAGAAATTCTTTGTTCGGCTGCGTCGGCTTCTGCCTGGGATAAGCGTCCCGTCTCAACATAATAATTCAGCCATTTGCGTATTTTGCTGCGGCATTTCTCAATGGAGGTCCGGGTACGGCTGTATCCTGTGACCTCTTTTCCGTATACGGCATTGCGGAAGGCAATCATGGAACCCTGAGTTCCGACGCCTACAATCGTCACATGCTGTATTGTGTCTCTGACTTGTGACATGTTTGACTCCTTTCATACTGGGTGAATAGTTTCGATATAGTTTTATAAAGCAAGTTTCATGCCAATTAAAATACCTACATCTATCGCGGATTTATCAGGTTTTGGAACATCTCTGTAATAAAACGCAATAAAATAGCACTGTAACATTTTATTACAGTGCTATTTTATCATACAGCTAAGCGGAAGGGGGTTTATGGGGCGATGATATTTGCAGCCGTTTCATCCGTGCCAGGAGATTTTGTCTGCTGATTTGGAGGATACGCGCAGAGGAAGAGATATTCCAGTTCTCTTTTTCCAAGGTCTGGATCAGCAGTTCTCTCTGATATGTTTTTAAGATTTCAGTCAGACCGGAGACCGGTTCTGAAGTAAGTTCTTTAGCTGCCTCTTTAACAGGTTCTGCAGCCGGTAGCCTGTGAAACGAAGATTCACTTTGATGGCGGGCCGGGGCTCTCCTTGTAACGACCGGAAGGTCTTCGAGGGTCAGGGTATCGTCAAATTCCGATGCCTTCAGCATCATATTTTGAATCGCATGCTGCAGCTCGCGAGAATTGCCGTACCAGGCCCGGTTTTGCATCCAATGAATCAACTCGTCGGAAAAATGCAGAATATTTCTGCCGAGTTCTTTGTTATATTTTTTGACAAATAGAAGGCTGAGGCTGATGATATCTTCCGGGCGTTCTCTGAGGGGCGGTATCTCCAGGCAATATTCGGAGATTCTGTAATAGAGATCGGGCCTTAAACGGCCCTCGTCTAAAAGAGTCTGAAGGTTTTCGTTTGACGCGCAGATAAGTCGGCATTGCACCGGAAATTCTTTTGTACTACCTACCGGGCGTACACATCGCTCCTGAAGTACACGAAGCAGCTTCGTCTGGTTCAGGGGAGTCAGTGAATTAAATTCGTCCAGGAAGAGGGTGCCTTCTCCTGCCTCGCGGAACAAACCGATATTATTAACTGCTCCGGTATAAGCGCCTTTTACTGTGCCAAACAGCGTACTTTCAAAGAGTTCGGCCGGAATCGCAGCACAGTTGATTGCAATAAATTTATGACGCTCCCGGCCGAGATTATGTATACTTTGCGCGAGGACTTCTTTACCAACTCCGGTTTCACCTGTGATTAGAATAGACATATTCATTGTTGAAACGGCTTGTGCTTCCTTTATGATTTCGCGCATGATGGGGGAAGTTCCGGTAATATCTGCGAAGGTATATCGTGTTCCCTCTGCGATATTAACTGGATCTGCTTCTGCGGCTGCATCGGCAAGAATCTGACGTTTGTGTTCTAATAGTCCATAAAGCAGTTTACGCAGAGTGTATTCGGTTCGGCAAATCGAGTAGACGCCGATAATTTCACCATCTTTTTTGATAGGGACGGTATCATAATTAATATAGACGGGAGCCTGGCCCACAAAGGCATGGGGTCTGTAAGCGTTAAGGATTGCTTTTCCGCTGTCCATTACGCGCCGGTGTTCAGAGGATTCCCAGTCGGAATGTTCATAGGCAAGCCAGGAGATTTCTCCCAGAGCCTTGCCGGCATCCATGTGTTCCATCTCTGCCTTGGCCGGATTGAAAACGGTGATAATACAGTTTCGATCAGTGAGAATGATACCTTCATGAATATTTTGGATAATGGTTTCGAGACAATATATTTTTTCTTCCAGCTCCCGAATTCTCTCGTTTTGTGTGTTTTTCATCTGAATTCCTCCCTCCGTCTAGTATATAGGAAAGAGTATAGGTGATGTCAATAGAAAATTTAATTGAGAATGGGGGACGTGTCAGGAACGGACCGGGCCGGCCGGGCCTTCTGCTCCCCGAAGGAAAAGCGCACCCTTGTGACTTCGTCCTCCTCCGCGGGTTCGAGCAGCTATACATGGGCATTGATGCGGACGGAGAGTGCCAAATTCCTGAGAAGAATCCCTCAGCTGTATACGTAAAAAGACAGGAGAATCTGCTTTTGATTAAGCGGCTTCTCCTGTCTTGACTGTATCAGCAGTTTTTCTGAAATGTATGTCCCATATAATAGGATAATTCGGCGGCGCTGTGTTTAACCTGCTCCTCAAGATGATGAAGGTGGGTGTCGTCCGCCACTCTGGAGTAGGGGGCGATGATGCCGACCGATGCGGAAACCCTGCCTTCTATCCCGAAAATAGGAGCGCCGATTCCGACCGCATCGTGAACATATTCACCGTGGGATACGGCAATTCCCATCTCCCGTATTGTTTTCAGTTCGGAAGCCAGGGCGCCGCGGCTGATTTGCGGAAACGATTCCGGCCGGTCCAGAATATTGTTCAGATAATAATCGATATATTTCGGCTCCTGGTAAGCCAGGAGTACTTTGCGGATCGCGCCGCAGTGGAGATCCATCTCATATCCGAATTCCTCCACAACCTTCAGATGGTTAGGCCCGTCCATCTTATCCAGGACCAGCCCTTTGTCGCCCACCTGAATAATCAGATAGGAATCTTCCCTCGTATTATAGGAAAGATTCTTGAGAATCGGCAGTGCGGCTTCCTGAATACGGACATTGTTGGCAGCGGCCCGCCCAAGTGAAATCAATGCGGGACCCAACTGGTAGGTATGGGCATGCTCATCGCGGATCACATATTTCTTTTCGCAGAACGTCTGGAGGATTCTGTGAATCGTGCTGGGCGGAAGGCCTGTGGCTTCCGACAGCTCAGCAATGGAGTATTTATGATTTGTCTCTTTCAGAAGCTCCAGAAGTTCCATGGAGCGAAGGAGGCTCTGTATCATGTGTGCTGTTCCTCCGTCTTATTCGGTCATCTCTTCAACAGTCACGGTGGTATCGGCCGGGATGTTTTTGTCCTCCTCCACGGAAACTTCAGCTTCTTTTCTGTCTTCGGCTTCTTCAGGAACTGACTCCTGTTCACCGGAAGGTGTCTCTCCGGAGAGAGCGGATACTTCTTCGTCTGCCGTCACATCAGACCCTTCATCGTTGCGGCCGTCTGTTGCTTCCTCATTCTTCCTGTCAGGGGTAAGGGAAACATAATTGCGTGTTACGGTGCTGCTGTTATCGTCTGTATCTTCAAATTCATCAAAATCATCTTCAAAATCGTGGAACTCTTCATCCAGTTCTTTATGGAACGATTTGTACTGTAAGAAATAGGAGATTCCTGCCGCAGCCGCACCCGCAATAGCCGCAAATGCTAAAAATCGTCCAAAGTGTTTTTTTGCCATAATAAGACTCCTTTCTGTAATTAAGCTTATTGTAATACGGATTTACTAAAAAATAAAGGGATTCTAAGAATAAATTATAAAAGATGTAATAAAATAGCGGGTGTAACACTCAGAATAAGCCGGGTATATTGCGCCAGGAAGGTATAAAGCTTTGAAAGCCCGGGCTTTGGCGTGTAGTTTTAGAGGGACGGAATCTTAATAAGAAGAAAGACTGTAACAGTTCAGACGGGGAGACGGCTGAATCTTGATTGGAGATTTAACTGAGGTGTGGGGGACGCGGCCGGAACGGACCATGTCCGGTGTGGTGAGGGGGCTGGCTGAGTCTTCCGGCCCCGTGGGTAGGTTGTCGTGGAGGGGGAATCCGGCCGGAATGAATTGCTGCGGGGACCGTTTGCACTCTTTGGAGTGCGCATCGGTGCTAAGCTCGTAAGGGAGCTCGCTAAGCACCGGAGGACTCCCATGTCCCCTCCGCAATTGATTCCGCCTACTTCCCCGGGGCAGGTTTTCGCCGGGGCCGGTTTTCGCCGGGGCCGGAAGACTCAGGCAAAGGTTTTCGCACACCGGACATGGTCTGCTCCGGCCGCTGATTGTCTCCAACCTTAAATGGGGAGGGCCCTGCCGCGGCCACTACGTGTTGCCGCAGGCAGATATCATATCTTTTGCAATTCTTTAAAAAGGCGCATTGAAGGCATATCGTATCTCGCATACCCGGTAGCACTGAGTGTCCGCGACAAGGTCCGCCCTCCGCCCCACACTACGACAATCCTCCCCCAGGACGAAAGACTCATATACACACCCTACCAACCCGTCCGCTGGCCGTACCGGCGGCGTCCTCACCTGCTTAACGAAATGACATGATACCAAGGTCAAAAGGTTGGAAATCTGATGCAAGCTTGCTTGCATGAAGATTTTTAATCTTGGGACCCGCCAAAAACATGAGTAAGAAGCCATTTTTCGCAGAAAAATGAGCGGATTGCGAATGTTTTT